>Ga0123352_10003250_pt1 | contig 23394 bp, 16 predicted proteins | sample TergutLab28metaG_FD_89700 | JGI IMG/M metagenome (GOLD analysis project Ga0123352, IMG submission 89700) | Labiotermes labralis P1 segment gut microbial communities from Petit-Saut dam, French Guiana - Lab288 P1 | ecosystem: Host-associated > Arthropoda: Insects > Digestive system > Gut ...
GGGGACCCGTTGCGCTGACCACGTGACACCTCTCTATCCGCAAAAGTTGGCACTAACTTCGCCGACCGGCGGCAGCCGCTCTGTCGGTATAGTTCGCGTGCGGACTAAGGCCACGGAGTTTAGTTTAGTTTTAGTAAATTCAGTGGTCACGCAGTTCGTGATGTTTTAGACGCTCTTGTATTAAATCTTCTAAAACATCTGAGAGCACTCTTTGCGTCCCCTAATTATAACCAATCTCACGTTCTGCGCCTGCCCAAGTCACTGACGGACAGCACCTCACGTTTTCTCTTTTGTTCTTCAACCTTGTGGTAGACCACGAGTTATCCGGCACCTTTAACATCACAAATGTGATGTTAAAGGTGTCCTAACAAATGTTTCAAATAAATTCACTGTTCCAAAACTAATTGCAAAATTAACATGTAGCTATGTATAGAATCCCGTCTCGTGTTTCTCAGACTTCTTAATTTCGGAGGGCGGTGCAAAATCTCGTCAAATCTGGTGACGGCCTGCCCAAAAGATTTGAACACATGGAGCCTGAAGTCACAAATCGCCATTACATTTATCGTTAGAATATTTACAGAAAAGAAATAAAATGAAACCCTAAAAATCTTTCACTGAGACAACGTAAATCTTCATTTAAAATCTTTGACTTTCTCAAAAATAGTGATATTAAAAGTAAAATTTAGGAACAACAAGAGAGGCAATGTAACACGTAATTAAGGTGCGTTCGTGCAACTAATGTTGCAGTGGTACAGCAATGATTATTACATAACCTGAGGGTGTGTGTAACCTTAGTTACCCACCATGCAATGCGCATGCACCATGTCATCTGTGGCCTGTCCCGATCTGCAATATTTTACCACATTATCTCACAAAAAGCACAATGTAAAAAAACAAAATGTTATTGAACACAAAATGTGTGTTTCGAGATGCTTTTGTCTCAAAATTTAATTCATTCTAAGAATAATTTAGCGAGATATGATTAAAATTTTTCTTTGGACTTCATACAAAGTATTCTTTATTCTTGTCCAATTTTAATAAAACCTTAATTTTCTCGACAAAGTTTCGAAAAATATTCAAATGTCAAATTTCATGAAAATCCGTCTAGTGGGAGCCGAGTTGTTCCACGCGGACTGACGGACGGACAGACGGACGACAGACATGACGAGGCTAATAGTCGCTTTTCGCAATTTTGCAAATGCGCCTAAAAATTGTTCTACTGAGCAAAATCCACGCTTCGTTATGCCATTCTTAAAGATAAAAAGATTTTTTTAATATATTACAAATATTCAATGCAATTCTCTCACTTACTAACTTATAACAAGAAAAAGGCAACTTCGCGAACACTTGGCGATCCGAGGACCACGGTTTGAGACTCACTGATTTACAAGAAAAAAAATTACTTTTTTCGTGCAGTGCTCTCCCATTCTGAGAAAAGTCTAGCTGGACTCTGTGACATGAATATGCATGAGACATTATGCTGCTTGAACAACACGTCACGTAGGCTAAATGCTGGTAGGCATCATGTCTATAATTATCCTACACTAACCAACACAGATTCAATTTGCATTAACTTCAGTCAAAAAGATAAGACTATGCAGGAACAAACAGCCTATAAATTAAAAGCGAAGATATACAGGAAACTCCTTAGCTGTAAAATTTTAATTAGTATTGAGTAGGGAAAATCTTAGAGGACAAAAATATTGTGATATTTCCTTCTTACAGAAATCAGAAAGATGTTAACTTGTGTTTGTGCGCTATTAGGCATGGTTTACCAGGCGCGTTCGCAAAATTGCGAAAAGCGACTATTAGCTTCGTCATGTCTGTCCGTCCGTCCCCCGTCCGCATGGAATAACTCGGCTGCAACTGGACAGAGTCCCATGAAATTTGGTATATTAGTTATTTTGTAGGAAGCCTGTCGAGATAATTCTAGCTTAATTAAAATCAGATAAGAATAACGAGTACTTTACATGAAGACCAATATACATTTTTGGTATGTATCGCTCAGTTCTTTTAGAAGGAGAAATGTTGCAGACAAAAGCTGCAGAGGAAATCAAAACACAATTTTTGTGTTCAATAACGTTTTTAAACCGTGCCGTTTATGAGATAATGTGGAAAAATACTGTAGAGCGGGGCAGCCCACAGATGACAATATGGTGTATGCGCATTGCATGCCATATAACTATGGCTAAACACACACACACTCAGAATATATAATACTTATTTACCTTCCACTTCAACATTTCTTGTACGATCGCTCCTCAAAGTTAGGTTATACGTACATTGCCTGTCTTGAATAATATCTAACGAATTGCCAACTTTCGTGAAACAAAGATTGGCAGACAGTGCAGAATTTCCACTTTCAACGGAACACAGATATCCACATTTTGTCGTCACATTTCCTTATCCTGAGCGAGATAATCCATTCCACGTAGATACGTAACGTTCACTTTAATATTATTCTCCCATCCACAACTATGTGTACCCATTGGTCATATTCCCTCAGGTAATTTTTCTTCTGTTCCGTAAAAATCTGCATCTCTTTCGTGCATTCCGTATGCACAGATCGTCTATAATGGCTAGTCCAAACATAAAAGCCTGTAAAAAAAATCCTAGTACATTAACTTTATATGGCAGTCAGGTGTTTGTACACCCGCACCCTAACATTTCTCCCCGCTACTTGGAATTTGTCTAGATTTTAAAGCGGTAACGTCTTTCTTTTGCCGCTTACGTAGGTCCATGTAGCAAAATCTTTCTTAAGAAGCTAACAGTTCCTCAGCTAGTCAACAAACTTCTCGCGTTTTATGGAACTGAATGCTTAAGGTCTTGTTCACAAGAGCCTGTCAACTTTCCATGTATCGAGTAGATATATCTATTCCTAGACTCTCTCATCCTCTTGCTTTAAGATCAATTTTAAAATAATTCCCATGTAGTCTAGTTCTTCTAATTTGGCTCTTTCCTTCAGGTTTCCTTACCCATACAGTGCATGCACTTCCCTTCTTTCGCAGACATTCCACAAGACCCTCGTAACATCCTCCTTAATCGAATTAATCTATATTCACGAGATATGATCATACAATTAATTCATTCAACATTTGCTTCCTTCTTGGCTACGCTGCTTACGGGTGACTGAAAAGTATTCTGCGAATTTTATATAACGTTTTTATCCTTAGGCGTATGATTTATATGCAGAATACGCCACAGTGTGTTCTACCGGTAAAGCGTTACTGGTGTGTTACTTGCAAACAGACTATATTTCGTACTTACGCTCTATCTAACATACAGTGTCAGACGAGCTCAAAATCTTTGTTGTAATGTCGGTTTTGTCGTAATCGCCAGGTAGGTGCAGACGTCCTTAAACTTACGTCACACTCACATTTTTTATTAGACGAAACGCAGTTTTTGGTGTCGCTGGAACCCGTTCAATTGCTTTCGGTCTGGCATCATTTTACTCTTCAACTTTTTCAGGTTATGTTTGCTGTACGTAAGGTAACGTCTGAATCCGTTATTTATCATGCATTTTAAAGCGGCTTCAAACGCGGAAAATCTCTCCCATTTAAAAACCAGCCGGCGTGTAACCTTATATATGGTAAACTTGCTGTCACTCCTAATAAAGGAAATGTGTGTGCATCATGAAAATATGCCGGGGTGCGAGGAATAATTGAGTAAAAAATAAATAAAGAAAAATAAAGAAAACACGGAAAATATGCAAGATATAAAGAGATGTAAAATCAGAAACGAAAGAAATGAACAAAGAATATGCAAAGAATATGACGAAAGACAGCACAGTAACTGCCATCACTGGGCTTCAGATGATCAAGTCACAGAGTATAGCCACATATGACAGGAATTACAGCAGCTTGCAGTATGCAATATCCCAGTCATAAAACTTTATTTCTTTTCCGACGATTTCTCAGTCCTAGTTGATCGTTTCACGAGCTATATCAGTGTCTACTTAGTGTACAAGATTACCTGTTTATGTCTTGTAAGAAGACAGCGTCTGTGGAAACCCCAGCACTGCTTGTTACACCAAATATGGACGGATTATTACAACAGGTGTAATAAGAACCAACAAAATGCACACTTTTTTCATTAGTGTTTTAATTTAATTATAGTGTCTACATGTTTCAAACATCCAAGTGTTCATCCTCAGCAAGACTTGTACGTGCAGTTTTATGGTATGTGCTCGTCATGCCATTGACCAGAACGCTTAAATGGTTGCATTACAAATACCATAAAAGGCACGTACTAGTCTTCCTGAGGAAGAACACTTGGATGTTCGAAACATATCGAAGACGCCATAATTAAGTTAAAACATTAATGTAAAAAGTGTGCATTTTTTTGGTTCTAATTACATTGGTATATCGCAATGCAATGCAATGCACGTTTCAAAAAACGTAAAATTTATAACAACAGGATCAGCAGAAGACTGAAGTATATGGCACTGAGAGCGACAGTACTTGTGGGTTTTTACCCTGATAGGTCCAGCCTTCCTACTCCAAGATAAACAACATAGCCGTTAATAAAATCTAGACGTATGACAGATCTTTACGGAACCTGGTGAACATTGCATTCGAGATGCTTCCAGTGTACATCCCGAAATGTTTTATTGAAAAGCAAGCGAGTATCGATAAACGGATTTCCGTTACACAAAGTGAAGCAGTCACAGCAAATTGCATTACTCCTTCCCAGTTTGTTGGAAATTGTCCGAATTAACGGAGAGTGGATATTTTGGAATACAATTATAGTACGTACTTGTAAACGTTCTTGCATTTCAACAGCGAAACGTGTTATATAATTATGATATTATTTCGTACTTATTCAGTGTTTCCCAGTTGGTATTTTAGCCAGAATACGATAAATAAACTTATATAATTCTTAGTTTTTAATTAAAATCATTTATACTGAAGTCCATGCTTTCCTGTCACTTTCACCATTGCATTCAGCTTATTGAAGTAACGTCAGAAACAATTTCAAATCTACAAAATTGCTCAGAACTATTCATGAACTAGACTTCCGGGTCTGACAGCCTACACTTCTTACGTTAACACGTTTCGAAGCAATGTGCTGTCTACACCTTCAGTGTTTAAATAATTGGATGCAACTTGAGGCTGGGGCGAATAGAGGCATGCAATGCGGCTCATCAGAAAGACAAAAAGGCCGAAGGACAGAGACCAGTCTGATCCTGTTCACGTCTGGTGGTGGAATACAAAGGAAGGTATCACTCGCTCCAGCAACAATGTGCAAAAACACTATCCCGAGAGATTTTAAAGAAAGAGGTCCTGATCTAATTTAAACTACAATGGAACTCAATTTGGAAAGATAAAGGAAAACTACCACAACCTTCTTTCCATGGGGCAACAGCCCCTAGTGGGCCAAAGCCTCTTCCATATCGAGGCTTCACGATCACACTCAGACACAGAACACTCGGTAGGACTCCTCTGGACGAGTGATCAGCCCGACGCAGAGACGTCTACTGACAACATGTAACAATCACAAAGACAGACATCCGGGATTCGAACCCGCAATCCCAAAAGGCGAGCGACCGCAAACGTACGACTTAGAGCGCATACAGACTTGAACATTCTGCCGCATTGTAACAGCGTAACATAAGAAAGTGAAGTTCTGCTCGCCCTGAGGTTTAGTTTCGGAAAAGACGGCGCCCATTCTGGCGAAAGGGCTGTGCGCTGTGATCCACCAGTGTTCGCCGCTCCTGGTGGGAAGATGTCGTCTTCACAGGCAGATAGGGCGGCCTTCATATTTGTACATCACATGTTGTCCAGAAGAAGAAAGCGACGAGAAAGACACTGGTGACAAACGGAGTTGTACAGAAAGAGGTCTGTATACAGCGGTACCAGTTTGTGAGCAGATTTGAAGTTCCAAGAATATAGCGGACAGTACAACAAATTTCCTCCAATGGCACCAACAGGTTTTGAACTACTGATGAATTTAGTCGGACCGTAAATTGTGAAAAGGGATACCAGATTCCGAACTGCTATTCCAGTTCAAAAGAGACTGGCAGTAACATTGCAATTTTGGGCCGCAGACGACTCGTACATCCGTCAGCAATATCTGTTCCCAATTTCTAAATAAACATTCAGTCATATTGTGCTCGAAGTGTAACCAGCTATTGTAGAGGCGCTTGTAGAATACATACAGGTAAAGTTGTGTATTGTACAGAGCAAACTGTTTTGGGCATAAAATCGATGGGTTGGAACAGTGAAACAAAATATACAACAAGCAAAGTACTTTTAATAACTGAACTCAGTTTACACAATTTAAAGGCACATCAGAACACTCATATTTACGTCTTCTGAACCAGCAGCAGAAGAACCGGTGGGAGAGGAAACCTGGGATGTTGATGACAGGGTGGGGACAGGATGTGAAACATCAAAAAGCCCCTGGTCGGCAGTAAATATGATATGGCTTATTTCGTGTTGCCCTTTATTCCTGGTGCGTGGCAAATAATTTCGCAACTTGTTTGCAATGAAAGTGCCAAAATTTCGCCACTCGTCGTCGTCTGCGGAGGCGGCTGCCACTGCTGACGGCGTCAGTATAATGAATGCCTTTGTTACTGTCCTCTTCACCCGGGAAGACGTGGTTGTGTAGCTTCCCTTGTGTCGCTCAGTAAACCTGTAGGTCTTATCTAAGGTTATTTACACGGGAGGTCCCTGTAAGGCCCGCGATCCACTATTCCTGCTGACACAGGTACTCGGTACTTAGTTCTTTGGGGTTTTCTTTATTTTATTTGTAGAAGTTCACTTTTGGTTTAGAGCAACTATCAGATTTTAACACGTCAGCGGGTGTAACCACGGCACTTGCACACACACACACACACACACACACACACACACAGTTATGTGTCATGTTTTAATCGAAAATTTATATTAATGAAACAAAAAGTGGCGAAGCACCCAATTTTATGTACGCACTACTGCAACTTCCAAAAACGGAGTGTCACCTCACGCTCGCATCTCCTACACCGCTCAGACCAAATACCCCCCTAAGTACAGAAATTATTCTATTTGCCGAAATTCGAATTTATAGAAACCCGATAGGCCGAATTTAACTTTTTGGAAAGCCAGACCTCATTGACTGAGCTAATTCAAATCAGTAGAACCCAAACTTACAGTACAGAACATTACGTGTGTTGCCCACTGGCACTTTCTGAGTTAATTACGTCATCAGAAGTGTCAAATCTCGGCTTCACTCAGAAAATGCGAGCTGTAAAACTCCTATAAATTTGACAGTTGGTGGCCGTACTATTCAGTCTCAAGCTTCTGAATGCCTTAATGGCATTCACAATCTACTGCTGTTTTCCGTAGTTATGTTATTTACACCTAAAAGGAATTTATCTGAATCAAGTTTGTTCAGGGTTTGAAACTGAATCGCCCGTCCGTTTCAGGACTTGAACCTGAATGGCCAGTCACCTTCTCAGTATTTCTCACTCTTCCCTCCCTTTCATCTACTTCTTGTTTGCTGGGACAGGCACAGACAGAGATCAACGATCTGATTTGTACTTGTTTCTGCAACAGGTCTCCTGCTGCCATGTGTTCACTTCTAACAACCTGGAAAATTTCAATAATCAAATAACAGCTATTTCTGAAACGTATTGTACTTTCGATTAACGAATATGGTTCAGTCTAAGATACAACTTTACGCAATAATAAACCCTTAGAGCGCTTGCACACACACCGGCTTTTTGCAGGAGTCGGATCCGGCTCCGGTCGTGGAGTTTTTCGCACGAACCGGCATTGCCGCTGCCGGGGGTCAGTTTGATTTTAAACGCTACACAAAAAGGATGTTTGTACGTAGAAATAGGAAGCGCAACTTGCTTCTGCTCTTATATCTTAGGCGAAAATACAAAAAACGCGAAAGACAACACTGGGTACATCCAGTTTTAGCTGTACGATATTTGGAAGGAAGCTTTTACACGCTCTTTGAAAAACTGAAAAGCCATGATTCTAAGTTTTTTAATTACTTTCGCATGAGTGTATCGAAGTTTGAGTTTCTTGCGACGCGTTTAAGTGATCGTATGAAAGGCCAAGATACTCCAGTGAGAGCGTGAGTCCCTCCGAAAGAGATGTTAGCAGTGACAATTAGGTAAGTAAAAATAATTAATAAATTTTTTAAAGTCGTTAATTCATTCTTAAAATGATTACTATTTAGATCTGAGGACCTGTCAAAATTATTTAATTCTTCTTTGCAGACGTTTCGTCGTTTTTTACAACTACTTTGAGGCCAGTCTATATTTTAGCAAATACTATAAAGACACCATTGGGTTTTTTAGTTTTACAATTATTTAAAATGACTTTTTATCAGATAATGAATTAACAATGTATGTGAAAATTTAGAATTCCAAATGAATGAAATTTCAAATAATTAAAGATAATCATGAGAATATGATAAGTATGGTGCCTTTATAGCGTTCTGTTCTGTAACTTATAAACTGGTCTTGAAAAAGTTCTAAAAAATAACAACAAAGAAATGTTGACATCAAATTTAATAATTTTAATTAATCCTCAAACCATAAATAGTACTGTAAATAATAAAAATACAGGACAAGATATAACAGAAATTAACGTAAGGTAGTTTGTTTATTTATGGATAACAATACATGCAAAGAGATTAATAAAAAAGATTTCAAACAGACTGGAAAGTGTAGCCTGCAGCTTTTGCTGTCTTTATATTAGAGTTACTATTACAATCTGGGTAATATGAAAATTGGTCAGCTTGTAAGTGTGGTAGTTGATTAGTGTCCACAATTGCACTCAGAGAAGAAAGTGGAGTTGTAGTTCGGGATGTTGCAGTACTAGCAGAATAAAATGTTGTTTCAAAGACAGGCCTTTCTTTTCTTCTATTGTTAATGCCTTTTATTAACTGTAGGACAATCATACGAAAGTCCAATTTTTCCTCTTCGGCTGGAGTAATTGAAATGAAAAACGTTTCATCCTCATCAGGTGCAGTGTTGCTGCTACTCAAGGCTTTCAAAATTTCTCTATCAATATCCTGTTGCAATCGCGATTTTTTTCGCTTATTTTATGTTTTCTTAGACGTATTTTGCTACTGTATCTCCACATCAGTCTCTGCTTGCTTTTCACCTTCACTATCAAGTAATTGTTGTGAATATTCCATACTTGAGACAATATCGTCTCTTTGTAAAATTTTCATTAAAAACTGAAGATTATCAAGGTAGATATATTTTTTAGAAGTAGCCTGTCCAGATTTCTTCTACAATGATTTTATGAAAGAATCCCTAACATTTTGCCATTTCCCACTGACAAGTTGGCCTAAAAAGCAAACAGAGACAATTATAATACACCCTTCAGGAAGACAACATAGAAGAGTGAGAGGAATGAATATATATATTAGAGAATAAGCATATTAAAGAACAATTTTAATTTATACGTATAGTTTTCCCAGTTTCATTTGTTATTTAAATTGTTTATTTTTGCAGGTACCTTGCAACTGGAACAACATTTACTGCCCTACATTACGACTACAGACTGGAAATAAGTACAATAAGGAAAATTGTGCTTTTGGTATGCAATGATTGTGTATCACACTGAAAAATGAATTCTTCCCAGAACCGACAGAAGAGAGATGGCGAGAAATATCAGATGCTTTTAGAAAATGTTCACATTTTCCTAACTGTTTGGGAGCGATCGATGGGAAGCATATAAGAGTTACCAAATTTCCTCGCAGTGGTTCAATGAATCTTAACTACAAGTGTTATTTTTCTATTGCTGTCAAGGCAACTGCCGATTCAGATTACAAATTTATGTATGTTGACATTGGGGCTTACGGAAAAGACTGCGATTCGTCTGTTTTTCAGGAAACCTCCTTTTTTAAGGTACTAATTCGAAATAAACAAACATTCCGCCCTCAGGTACCTTGTTTACAAATGATACTGAAATTTGTCCTTTTGTGTTTGTCGGCGATGAAGCATTTTCGCTTTCAGAAAACCTTATGCGGCCCTATGCAGGACATAACCTCTCCGAAAAACAAAGAATATTCAATTACCGTTTATGTCGGACACGAAGATACGTCGAATGCGCCTTTGGTATTTTATCTAATAAATGGAGAATTCTTCATACAACATTAAATGTATCAAAAGAATTTTCTAAAGATACTGTAAAAGCATGTGTACTTTTACACAATCTAGTGCGAAGCAAGGATGGGTACAGATCTGAAGAAATATATATGACGCAAAACTGAAACAGTGTTAACCGTGCTGCGTGTAGCCGACCAAGACGAAGTGCAAGTGATGTAAGAGATCGTTTTGCAGACTATTTTGTAAGTCTGGAAGGAGCATTACCGTGGCAAATGAACAAACTTTAATATTAAGCTATTAATAGTGTCAATTCAGTAACTGAGGTTAATACATTAAACTGTATTAATAAAGGTATACTTACTTATTTCGTGTTGTTTCTTTCCATCCATTTGGTGAAAATCGCTTTCCAAAAATGCGCAGATTTCCCTCCATGCTTTCAACTTCTCAATTTTATCTTTATAACTGTCACTGGTTTTATCCCACAAACAAGGCTTGCTCTCGATGAGCTCAATTAGTGTAGCAACATCGTAAGTAAACACCTGACAGTTGAAAAAATAAAAAGTTTCAATAAGAAAGAAAATACAGAATTATAATGTTGGCACTCTGAAGTTAACACCGTGTAGGTTTCATACAGACTGAGGTATTTAAAACAGTCGTCCGGCAACGACAGGTTCAGACACTGTGCAAGTTCCAATGCAGTTACATTGAAACTGATAAGCCGGCCGCCTGCCCGGCGCCCGGCTTGTCGAGTTCCAGTCCGGCACGCTAATTTGCCGGACCGGCAATTCGGCCGGACCGGCTACGTGTGAAAAACACCCATTTATTTACATTGCATCCGGCGACGGAGTCGGATGCGGCTCCGGTTTTGCCAGTGTGTGTGCAAACGCCCTTAGAGTCCGAGCGTTCCAGGCATAGGACGGCATTTAAAACCCCGCCTGGCTTAGATACATGGGACAATTAGCTGAATGTGTAGATCGCAGCGAGCACAGAAACGCTTCCGAACTTGATGCAGCGGTGTAACTTAATATCCTTTGATACGCGATGGAAAACCGACAGCAAGATGGATCAGCCCCGCAGCGAACCGAACACAATGGATGTTGACAGCAACACCGTCGGCACCTATGAATTCCTGTTACGTTGCGGTAGAATGAGAAAGTCTGTACGAGGCCTGAGACCGCGCGGCCACTGGGATCGGCACAAACACGACAACCGCCAGGCAAAATATGCCGTCTGCAAACGGAGATATGAACCCCTAACTTCTAAGCTGAAATGTGTCATGTGGCAGGTCTGTCATATCTGTCTGCTTCCGCGCAGCTAATTTAGCATCTGTCATGCAAACTTGGTCTGTCAAGGGTGAGAAATTCACTCTCTTCGTGACGTAAATAAATTGATATATCGGAGTTTTCCATTGAACGGTCTCTTGCATGTGAAAACACAAACATACAAACAAACTTTCTTCCTCAATACCGAAAACTCTTCTCACACAATTCTCTCTACAGTATTTCCTACTTCTACGGAGTGATCTGGTTTCTTAAGTGATTATTTGCCTTTGAATGCCTGTTTGCTTCAATCTAAGATACACGTCTGCCAGACTGAATGAACGCTGGCATTCTTTGTATGAGGATGCTGAAAATAAACTGGACAATGCGATTAGATGCATAAAGAATTAAATGTGCCAAGCTTCGATGCTAGATTTCGGGTTCTCTAAGCAGGGTCCATTTTGCATTAGGCTATGTGGGCATTCTACGTGGACGTGGCTTCTAAGTAAGGTGAACTGCAGCTAATTAAATTTCAGTGATTCACAAACTTTTTAGGATGTGACGATTCCTTCTTAATCTACAGGAAGTAACCATCTCTCTCGGGTCCTACATATGAATTGCATTTTTAAGCTCCATTAACTGAAAAAGCGTCTTATGACACAAAACTAATGTAGTCTCATAAATACTGCAAAATAATTAATAATAATATGAACGGAAGCAAACAAAATAAACCAAGTGCTCTCTGAGCAAAAAGGCTTCGTGTGAAGTTACGTGCTATCTCGGGGCCCTTGGAATAATTTCGCAGTTTTTGAAAATAAGCCTATGCACCCCCGATGGCCCAAGGCCCCCGCTTTGGTAAATGTGGTACAAATTCACTTTAAGCAAAGGAATCTTAAAGTTATTTGTGAGCCTTCTAGGTGGACTGACTGAGGGCTGGATTACTTCTTTATTCCTCTGATTTCGAAAAGCAACACAACTTTTCCCACCTTCACTTGACAATCACCCTCTCAGCTGGTTTCGCCCCTCATGGCATCATGTTCTTGTACGTTGTCAGGTTCTCAATACTCGCCCTCCGTTCTTACATTCAAATTTGGACCCTTGTTATGTTACGTAGCCACAAACTTCACCCTGCCTAACCCAAGGTTCCTTTGTTTTGTATCGGAATTCGTGTTGTCTGGTGTTGTGAAATCTTATATTCTCACGCTTTCGTGTGACCTGTGGTTGTTGCTTGTATTTTCTGTGATGTAGCCACACACATAGAACTGTTTGAAAGACATATGAAACTCGCCAATCGACGTGCGACTTGGGAAGCAGCCAATGGTGCGGAAAGCCTTGTGTTGCAAGTGCAGCAGTTTCAACTACTAGGTGTCTGCCTCACATTCCCACGAATAAGACATTAGAAACCGAATTTGTGCTTCATGGAGGGTTAATTTAATGTTGGTCTTAACTCGCTCAATTTTCGACACGAAGTAGACACTAAAGGATGTTCTAAAGGTCTTGTCTTCGATCCCAGGTTTCACACCCCGACACCATACACGTGATGTCTCTTTGCATCTCTTTTTCGGAAATGGTGGATCAATCCCAGAAAAGAAATAATCCTGCTTTTGATCACGCAATATTTGCAATACGTAAGTGTACCGGGGTCTTAAAATTAAACGAGAAGAGGCTGGAACCTTAAATTTAGCTCCTATTTCCCAAATAAAAACCATTATTTTCAACACAGTACCCGGGAACACTGATGCTTTTTTCAAAGTTTCGCATGAGTTTAAAATTTCCATCTCCACCGTTCACGCACAGCCATTTCCACTTCCCAACTGTTGTAGAATCATCGCTCTCCCACTACAGCTACAGCAGCCCAAACAATATGGCGGGTTGTCCAGCAGTTGCCGGAGACACGACTGCAACAGCTGCTGTGTGGGTTGCATTGTCATGCTGCAGGATCACACACCTCGCGACACGTCATTTGTTTGCGTCGCAGAAGCAACACTTAGAAGGCTGCCGATTGAACAGAAATGAGAAAGTGGAAATGGTTGTTCGCGACTGGTTGCGAATTACAAGAGATGGATTTCTACCTTGTCCAGAATTTAAACTCATGCCAAGATGGGGAAAATACATCAGTGAGCTCGGGTACAGTGTCGGAAGGCAATTATACTTCAGGGAAATAAATGAGCTATAAAAAATTTTATAATGACATCTCGTCTAATTTTCACGTCGTCATTGCGCGTGCCCCGCACCATTGTCAGAAAGAGAAAGAACTGTCTCAGTAAATGAATGGGCAGTGGCAAAATGGCCGACTTCGGTGTTCGAAAGAACAAACACACTTGCTAATTAAGGCGTCACACAGCTCTCTGCCTTTAATCATCCAGCTAGAAGACAGCAAGGGCGTGTACATGCACTATTACGGTTTAATTGTGTGGGTAATTAGGGCTTTTATAATTAATTGCCTGCCCTACATCTGTGGTGTTACATAAATTTTTGTGCCTGCTGTTAACACATCTGGTCCGTTTTCTTAGTGACATGTTTTTATTGAATTGATTTCGTAGACTAAAGAGGCAAAATTTTTTTCTTATTTTGGAAACCTATTGCAATAACACACAAACTAAACATCGCCCTTAATGGCATTACATCTACTGGTCTGTATTTTTAACAATTACAGTAAGTTCACTACATATTTCTACCTCAATCACTGATCATCACCAGACGCAGACCTTAAAAAATAACACTTATATATACAGTAACATTTAAAATGGCAACATTTACACGAGTGTGTATTATTCTGAGCAATTTAAATAGCATATTCCTTGTATTACATAGAGCAGTGCACATATTGACGTCTCATTTTAAAAGTTCAATTATTTCGTTCTACCAACTGTTACGGATATTTTCGATAGAATGTTGAAAGACTAAATATTCGGAAAAAGAATTTAGGTATTCCATGGCAGATACTTCGTTGTCTTGGCTTCCCACGCCAGTGTGTGTAAACCCCGTTCCAGACTTTTCTATCCAATCGTAGCTAATGACACGTGTAATTTGAAAGTATTATACGAACGTCATTTCTGTTTCTCCGGTCAGTCATTACAGACACTAGCCTGCGGGAAGGACTGTGCTCCAGGAGATTGTTACTTCTGTATAGCGTATGCTTAGGTCCGGAGGCGAATGTGAAAATTTGCCATACAGCAGATCACAACAATGCATTTGCCGATAACAACGCTGTATATTGTGGCGCACTATGTAACTGCGACAAATTGGGTGTATTTGCTTGCATTTCTGGATGGTGACTATGTACATCTGGAGGTTTGAGGCGGCCTCTGGATGGTGACCACGTACATCTTGAGGTTTAAGACCTCTGCCAACCCTACGAGTAAGGACGCACTATTTTCGTAGGCCCATCCACCCCACGATGCCCTTTTGTCCCCGTGTCTGTTTTATGATTGGGCCGACCAATGTATTGTCTCTCAATGCCACTCTCTTTTTCCCATCAATCCGGGAAAAATCGATTAGTAGGGCTTTCAAACTGCCCCACAATTCAAGCTGAACCTGATGCAGTGCGTCTTCACTACATTAAACCCAGAACACAATGCCACAGTGTCACTACAACGTCACATACGGCACAACGGCTTTCGTAAACATGGAAGCCACATAGAGAGTTTCGGGAAAGTACAGATTTCTTACAGGAGTACTAAAACACGGCATCAGGAAATTTTAAAACGGCGGAACAGGAAAAACACGTGAGAAATTTCAGACTATGGACAGTTCTGTAAGTGACGTTTGGTGAGTTGTTGGCGACGTTTCGAATAAACGTCTTCCCTTCATTCTTAAATATCATATAGGCCACTTAACCCTTCGGCATAAAGGCAACTTCGAAACGTCGGAAACCACTATTCTAACGAAGCAGCGTAACATTTTCACATTCGACTGGAATACTGAAAGAAGAAGTGTTTGGTGTTCCAAACGTTTCTTCAGTATCCTTCCCTTTCCTTTCCTTCCCTTTAATTATTCACTAACAAATCAACTGACTCCACGAAACACAATCCTTATTACAATGTAACAGTCCATCCCCTAGCCAACAAATTTTTCTTCAGTTTCTGAACCTGAATATTCATTACTTATATAATAACATTCCGGAATTTGCTCTCATCCTGAGCCAAATTAATTCATTCCACGCCCTTTCATCCTACTTCTTATTATCAGTTTTACTGCTACCTTCCCACTTACTCTTAGTCTTGCGACTTGCTTCTTTCCTTCGGGTTTTGCCACCGAAACTTAGCATGCATTTTTCTTCCCCTAGCTCATCTCAATTTCCTCGATTTGATCACTTTGTGAGAAGTACAAATCAGGCAGCTATCAGAGTGAACTGCAGCTACGCCACTCAGATCACTTGCCTGAAGATGTTCTTGTCAGCCTCTACAAGATGTGCCACAATGTAGCATGATGGGAACTTACGGTCCTGTCTGAATAACAAACATAAATTTCTACCCTACGTGACGTCACATCCCAGGCGACGAAACACTTCATAATCATCGCCGTGCAGCACTGGAGTGCACAAAGCTCGGATGCCAGGCCGCTCTTACGACTAAATTTTGTGCGGTGGCGTCTAATATCTGTGGATCCTGAGTATCGAACTTGCTTCATATCACCCCTCTGGCGTGTAAAACATTCAGGTGGCTTCTAGACTTCTGAAAAACTTGTGGAGCCCTGGTGTAGAATTACGCAAACTTACCGACGTTTCGGCACGTACCATATAACTTTCTACCACATACGCCATCACATCTCTGGAAGGCACTTTTCTTTTAGAGTCACAGATGTCTGGGTTTGACGTCACAGCCTCTCACAACCGATATAGAGACGGCATAATCTCCGCGACAATGAATTTGCCCTAACAAATCCGTCAAACTGTCTGCAAGTAACTCAGATCAAACTCAGACCTGTTGTCAGCGTTGTTAATCATGTCGTTTAGATGTCGAGGGGCCAGCCTCGTGCAAGCACGTGTTATCTTTGATGGGGTCGCTTTGATAAACGAAGCGTGTGCGCGGATTAGAGCTACCAACATCACACACACAAATACTTCTGTGTTACTATTATTATTATTATTATTACCTTACCAAGCGCATTAATTACATGTTAACCGGTTGACCTGACAAGATCTCAGACAATTACAGGATGCACGGAAACAAACAGCCTGCAAAATGGCACGAATTTAAAAAGCAACAAAATGTCTGAAAAAAAGAGGGCGCCTGATGTTCGTTTAATATAAATGATAAGCAATGATAAGGCCTAAATACGTGTAGTCAGTGTGACGATTTTTAAATTAATAGGCATTTTTGACAATCTAAAAATTCGAAATACTATAATAGTAAAAAGAACATGAAAATAGAAATAAGTAGAATGTGATAAACACGACAAATATTGAATAACTTTTTAATTCGTTTATTACTGAGTACAATTCATGGCAAAATAATTTTAAGTTTAATCATTACTGTTGTTGGTTTTAGCAGGAAATTATTGTCACGATTTTACGACGACACCGATAAGGAATCTACGGAACCGCAAGATGTGTCGTAATATGTGGCAGCATTCATAATAACTTTAGATTTATGTTTTATAAATTCACGCAGTTCTTTGGTTTGGTATCATGGCTACAGTTCGGTTGTTCCGCACAGAACACCTATCCCCTGTCGTTCTTAATCTGACCTCTTCTACCACTTAAGTGCAGACGTGGACAGTTATTGTTGCACCTAATCACATTCAATGACACCCACACGCGCGCGCGCGCGCGCGCGCGCGCACACACACACACACACACACGCACACCCAAACACACACCCGGTACAATTCCTTTGGACGAGGGATCCGCCCGTCACAGAAACATCTACCCGCGTAACACAACACTTACAACAGACAGACATCCATGCCTCCGGCGGGATTCGAACTCGCGATCCCAGCAAGTGAGAGGCGTACACACATGCCTTAGACCGCGCGGCCACCGGAACTGGTCATAGGTTAGAGATATGCGAGATATGATATTGTTACATCAATGTTCAAGAAGATTCAAGACTTCTGCATGTGACGCCGAGCACGTCAGTAACGGCTTAACAATCTACATGGGAACATCCCAGAAAATGTGACCCATCCAGATATTAACTGCCGTACATTTATTTACTGTTATTCTTATTTTTATTTTCCTTTTCTCCCTTCATCCACCATGCTTCTAACATCTACCGCTGACGCAGCCATCCTGCCGGTGTACCACCAACCCCCTCCCTGTAAGCATACAAATTTCCCTTCACGGCTTACTCTTCTGCCCTGAACTGTAACAGCTGATTCATTCGAAACATTCGTACCTATACACCAAATCAGAAAGCGTAACGTAACGTAACGTAACGTAACAGCATTATGTATCACTTTTTAACTTATTATCTTTCCACCTTCGGCTTCTATTTTTTTAAAATCGCTTTCGCTAAAGCAGGGCTCCCACAAGAGGCACATTTGACGGATATTTGTCACGTGTAGAAAAATGCTATATCGTAGTAATGGCGTACGAGTGCAAATATCGTCCACGTGTCTGTTTCTTACCGACTGTCATTAAATGTGACGCAAATCAAAACAACAACCAGCATTCAGTCCAGGTCTGAAGTCTGTATTTCTTCTTTAACCACGACTTATTTATATAGCTTTCTTCTGTGGGAAACATGACTTGTTGCTTCATGTCGTGTGCCTTTACACATGAAAACAATCTGATCCACTGATCCGCCTACGACTGCGCTTGCGCAGAGAGATTATTACACCAGCAGCTCCTTGCACAAAATGCAGCTATTGGAGTGTCTGTCAAACATGTAAGAAGCGAAAACCCGGCTTAACTAGAATATAAATTTAATGGCAAATATGGAGACCTGCGGTCTCCGTGTCGGTCCGTCCAAAGGCCAGGTCTTGTTATTTCCCATTCATTTTCTGAATTCTTTCAGCGACTGCTACAAGCACGTCGGAACGCTGTGGTCGCCGTTGGTTTCACCTCGGTGCTACCTCTTGCAGAGTGCATTATACCAACAGTCACTGTGCCTCTGAAGATATTCCTTCTTCTTATCCGTTCCCAGTACTGGCAAGTAATTTGGTTATTATAATGATAATTACCCATATCGTTTCCAAGAATATGGTAGTGGATAATTTGTTATGATGCACCGTTCTTGGTTTGACACCCGATTGTCGTCGTGACACCGAGAAAACTAAATACAGCATAAATGTGTAGAAGAACAACCAAACACTGCTAATAAGTAAACTTCCGACACGTCGTACTCATTACATTATATGATGTGTAATATTTGTTGTAGGTCATACTGACACGTAATTAAATCCTATAGAATCTGCGTAACTAGAACGACGTTTGAATAAAGGTTGACCAACTAGATGATAATTGCTTTATTATCTACTGCTCAACATGTGGTATCCGAGTGCAGGCTGAAACAGTGGTTAGCCTGCACTCGGATACCACATCACCAACAGACAATCCCGCTACATAACACCAGCACGCCTCAAGTCAGCCTACACAACGCAACAAGTAGTCACAAGCTCCTGAAGATGGACGTATTAACGACTGAAACATGTTGAGCAGTAGAAAATAAAGCAAGTGTCATCTAGTTGGTCAACCTTTATTCAAATATCAAGATGATGCACGGTCCAATACGCATAAGATAGAACGACATTCTTCAGTAACCTACGAATCAAATATCATCCGTCGCTTTTACGAGGCTTAGCTCCACGTTCTCTTAACCTTGGAACTAAATGAAAGGGAGATTTTAACCTTATGCCCCGACTGCTCTACGCCTTTGGGAAAGGCCCTCGGTACCCACTGAATAGGAGGCTGGGTAACCATAAAATTAGTCTGGGCGGGCAATGTGGAGAAGAGAGTTGAATGGTACAATTACAGGCCTCTTCTTACCATTTCAAAATGTACACAAACAGTTAATGGACCAGATAAAAATGCACAAAATTTTGAACTTTTACAGTGAATTTTAGACACAGTGCAGTTGAGGATCGAAGAGGTACATTCAGAATAAAGAGCAAGTCCTTCATCCCAAATCTGAATGGAATAAGTCACTAACAAGTGTGCACCGCAGTTATATTATTATTATTATTATTATTATTTATAACCTTTATGTATGGTACTTACAGTTATGTGCCGGAAACAAACCTTGTTTCTAAGGTGTATATTTTTGCAGTTACTCTGTAGTTACAATTTATGATACACGTAATGTTATTTCCCATGTTGGACGATTGTAGGTCCAATTTTACATTATTATTATTATTATTACGATCATTATCATGTTCGCAGGAGAAAGCATGGCAGCGCATGAAGGAGGGTACAAATTTTAAATATGCTTTTTTGTCAGAATGAGCAAAATCCCTGCCTTATATTTTCACAGGACAAACAAATTACGTATAAACCGAACACTCTAGTGCCTTCGCGTAATGTTTACATACCCTCGGTGATCGCATCAACCTACTAGCATTTCACTCGATGAGAACGCTTTTATGGCGGTTTAATGCCGCCAGCAAAAATAAAACTTCAGCATTTTGTGTATGTCAGCAAAACTCACACCAACTGTTGACGTAGAACAAGTGACGACTGTAGCGACGTTCAGTCGACGGAAATACAAATTACTTAGTTACAACCTAGTATAGTTTTGTGATCTTTTAACCTTCTAAATTCTTACGGTCTATATGCCTACTCTTTAAATTCCGTGTGGCTCTGAACAGCACAAGTTCATTGGCAATACGAACAGACTTCCTACACATCATTGCCATTCACCAGTAAACGTTTCGAAAAGGTACTTCAGTTTTAAAGATTTCGAATTTTGCCATCGCCCAGTGTACTTGCGTAAGACGTTCAAAATATACATAATTTTTGCCCCTGCACTACATTAAACAGTTTGCCTTTGTAATGAACACGTACTGCGTTTTCTATTTGGTAGGAAGTGGATTATGTTGTTCAGATAAATGTAACATACATAGGTGAATGTCACACATAATACTGTAAGAATGCATGATATTGATAACTGGATTAGCAACAGTCCGGATAAAGAATAAGCGTTATTATCCCTGTAAATGTTCTTCTGTTATATTAAGAATGTATTGATTAGTGAGTTAGTGCCCGTATAGTAAATTGTGCGGATATATTGCGTCTGTATCGTCTCCTAGCAAACGCTCTATAGTCTGGCACAACAATGTGTATTATTCGAAAGCAAAAGGGCAAACGGGGAGAGGGAATCTGTAAATTCCCTCACAAATTAATTTTCCACTAATTTACCCAAGATATATGACCTACGCCACAAAAACACCAATCTGAGGAAATATTGCAGCATTAGTGCGCAGACAAGATGATAGGCACGGAAGACACAGAAGAGCCGGTACCCTGTCCGAGTCTTCAAGTTAAGTTCTCTAGCATGAAAAACAGAGACTACAGCAATTCAAGGTGTTCTCGCTGTTGTCTAGAGAGAGTGGAATTGTACATGGAAACAGACGATCATGCAAAGAGGCTCACGTCACTAGTGTTTGCTCGTGTCTATTGCTGAGCGAACTCGTGTCGACATTTTTACTAGCCTCGTGATAAACCTAACGTCACCTGAATTCATGCAGAAATGTCACAAGTGTTAGTTGCTGGATACGAATTGTTTAACTTAGTGCAATATTCGTAATAAAAGTAACAGCTGTAATGTCCCACTGATGATTTAGAATACAAACACATGCTAAATGTCACTGTCGGCACAGAGGGTATTAATGAGCCACAGGCTCGCTATGCTGTAGGGTTAAGAGAATATTCATGCGTTGATCCACTGCGTCTCTAGCTAAGATGTCCAGAGCCAAACCTTCAGGTTATCGCTTCACAACCCTACGAACCCAGATGGATAATATGAAGTCACAGTTTCGCTAAGTATTCACGCCAAGAGTTTGGAAAGTTCCTACCTCGATAGAAGTTATCGGCAAAGTGCCATGTTGCATTGCGGACCGAAGCATAGATACCTCTAGACTGCTTCACAGATATACGTGTCATCTGACGTAACTATAATCAAATAATCACCTACCAACCAAGCGCATTCTACTTTTTAATTACCACTGAAGTGTAGGCAATGCTTTAATTTCTTGTTTATGTTTCAGAAGTAAGGTATATCCACTGCTGACTGTGCAAAGCATCAGAGAGTTGCTTTCGGTTGCCAACCGGATGTTAGTTTTAGAAAAGCTGGGCCGATCTCGGACAGGGGAGATTATTCTGACTGGCCGTGTAAGGTGATGGTGTTGGAAGCAAGTTTTGCAAACAGAATCAATGTAAAGGAAAAATGCTTTGCAGCATAATTTTGATACGCCTACCTTCAGGTAAGCGTTATAAATTATAATCACCGAAAAGTGAATAAGGACAAAATTTTGAAATATTTTGTTTGTATTGTAAATTTCCGGCTGTGGGGGAGATGACAGCTCTAGGCTATCAAATATTCTTGCCAGCCCAGACCCGGCAGTGACTATACCTCATTTGTTACCATATGTTGTGAAATGTCCAGTATCATAGTACACATAGTTACGTAGAATAAAGCATCTTAGTCTCTAGCATTTATAGTGTGAGTGTACACGCCGAGCAAGGTGCCCAACAAGCGAATATCAGCACACTATTAGTTCACTAGTTGAGATAAGACCAGTCGGTGCACTGAAAGTTTCCAGGCCGATTGTCTTTCCCATACACCTACCGGGCCATATACCGTTCAGGGATCCTTTGTCCAAAGCCCAAAGGAGCTAAATCTACCGAGTAACAGCGCAACATGGGTGGAAAGATTATCGTACCATGGTGGAGGGGAAACGGGCTGCTATTTCGCACCAGGAACCCCGCTGTTACACTATATTTACAGGTTAGTTATGTATTTCGGCTGTTTAGTCTGCTGCCCATCACTTCTCAACACTCTACCTCACCTCCAGCCCACCGTTAGCAGGACAAGTGGGCAATGCCAGGGGACCTACAGAGTAGTAAGTTTTCTCGTTCTCCGGGTAGCCAATATCATGTCCCTGTGTTTCTTGTTCACCATAGTAGGGAAGACACATGGGTAAGACTCGGACTGGTATTTGAAGAGTAATTACCCTGTGTGCAGGTAATATTGAAATTAAAGCAGTTTATTCATCAGAAATATTATTCTAACAAGTGGAATGCTTATCTTCTTCATTAGTATGAAAAGCACATGGTCAAAGTTACACCAAGTACATAAAACATGTAACTTAAAACACAAAAATTCCTTGTACATGGACCACAAATATTACATACTAATGTCTGTACGTCATATAAACCAGGAGGCTCCCTTCCATGCAACAATAAGCACAAATGGATCTCGTCTCTCACATGACTATAAACATTCTGTGAGAAATTCCGTAAACAAAAAACGGGGAAGAAGGACAGTTTTCCATTTCCTCGCAGCCATTTCCTCATTCCACCTGGCCAGTCCTCTAAGGAGTCTCCGAGTTTTCCGAAGCGCGTCTGTACCGAAAATCTGGATCGATCCTTTCATACAACAGCCGGCCTTCGTCCCTCAGATTTGTGGAGAAATTTAAGGAACTGACAGACAGTGCACGTCTAAAATGCGGTTGCAGATGAAAAGGTCCGTGGGGGGGGGGACTGTCGGCCGAAAGCTACATGAAATATTAATAAACAGTATTTTATTTTAAAAAGATTAATTGCCGATAATATTTAAAATGTATACAATACAGCTTGTCCTAAAACGTAAGTGGGTTATATATATATATATAAAGTAATGACTAATATGTCACTCACCTTAACTGTTTAAAACGCATGCACACCCTTCCTAACTTATTAGACACAGTACGTCGTGGAGTTTCGCAACTCCTTGCATTTCAACAATCACTAAGCACGCGCTCTGCGTTAAGTACACATAGTCTTATATACAGGGTGTTTCACGACTTTAGGGCATGACTGCAGGAGGTGATTTCCTAGGTCTTTGTGATCAAAAAATTTCATATAAACATGTGTCCGATTTTGGACGGTTACGGAGTTATGACCGTTTGAATCTCGGAATAGAAGGTAACGATTACTGA
>Ga0123352_10003251_pt1 | contig 23385 bp, 18 predicted proteins | sample TergutLab28metaG_FD_89700 | JGI IMG/M metagenome (GOLD analysis project Ga0123352, IMG submission 89700) | Labiotermes labralis P1 segment gut microbial communities from Petit-Saut dam, French Guiana - Lab288 P1 | ecosystem: Host-associated > Arthropoda: Insects > Digestive system > Gut ...
AAAGGCCTAGGAAATCACCTCCTGCAGTTATGCCTTAAAGTCGTGAAACACCCTGTATATATATATATATATATATATATATAATATCTCGCTGAATTCTTCTTAGAATGAGAAATATTTCAGACAAATATTGTAGAGAAAATAAAAACACTCATTTTATGTTCAATAATAACTTTTTCCTAAAATCGTGCCGTTTATGAGATAATGTGGAAAAAAATACTGAACCAGACTGGCCACAGATGACAATATGGCGCATGCGTGTTGCATACTGGATACGTAAGGCTACAAACACACGTTCAGGATATGTAACACGTATTGCTTATCCACGGCAACAATGGTTACACGAACGCGCCCCAGTGTTACGTTTATACGTACACTGCATGTCGTGTTATAGTGATAATTTTGGAAAGACGACAGTTACAAACGCTCAGTGTAATTTTTACGTGAGCATCACCCCATACGCCTTGTGGAACGGTTGTGTCAGACCTTTGAAGACTAAAATTGAACATGTACTATAAAGATTAAGTTCGTACGTCACAGAGAATAACGGGTTTCCTTTATCTTCAAGGAATACTTTGGGGGGCATGGACGTGATTGATCTGGCTGAGGATAGGAACAAGTGGCAGGTTGTTTTAAACAGTAATGAACCTTCGGGTTCCATACAATACGGAGAATTTCTTGACTAGCCGAGGAAGTATTAGCTTCTCAAGGACTCTGCTGCGTATAGTTAGTTAACAGGCTTTTGAAGGGATAATCAACCTAAAGTTACACGTAGTGTAGTACAACGATGTACCTCCTGCCAGAGTGATTTATGTCTTATATACTCTAAGTCTAGACATTGTATGAGCCTCAGGTGTAAACCGTGAGAGAAGAAGGCCCAAAGTCTGATTCGACCTAATTATTTTATATTTATTTGTTTTTGAGTCTTCGACAGCTCTGTCAATAGCTTAAGACTATACCGTCGAATATTCAGATGGTCAGTGAATGATGAATTGGAAGGAATGTAGAAGGAAACAGTCTTGCCATATTGAGGTACTGAGGAGAACCAAGAGATTGTCAGTCAGGATAGGCAGTGTCCAGACCAATATTCGAACCGAGCACCGAACGAGCGGGCGTAAACGGCACACATCTGCTCAATAAGACTGCGGAAACATTCAGTTATAACTCGGTGTTTTCTGCTTGCAGCTACGTTGTAAATGTAATCTATATAGTTGAGTGATTAACGAAATGAAAGGCACACTTTTGGGCTGTGTTTTCTTCTGTCAAGTTTTTTTATACACAAGCCATATCAGTTACGTACACGTAATTTACCTCTATATAAAAAGGGCTATAGTAATTAAATACTTACAGACTGAGGTCGATAAAGCTGCGTGGCACGTAACGCTTGTGTAAACTTTTGAACAGAGGCATCACAATGTGCTCATAAACGTAATATAATATTAAATAATGTACGTCAGCACAACTACTTTATTACACAAGGTAATTACATAGGCTACGTGTTTCGACTATTGTTCAGTCATCTTCAGGACTATTTTGTCAATTGAGTCACAAGATGCTATGCACATATTGGGATCCCACCGTGTTTACATTCATGGAATACATAAAAATTAAATCATTTGTCTCACAGCTGTGACATGCATGTCACATCTGTGAGACAAATGATTGATGAATGTGTGCAGAGCATCTTGTGACTCAATTGACAAAATAGGCCTGAAGATGGCTGAGCAATAGTAGAAACATGTAGCTTTTGTATTTACCTTGTGTAATAAGGTAGTTGTGCTGGCGTTCATTGTTTAATATTATATTACGCTTGTGTAAACTGTTGACGTGTCCTGCCATAGAGTAATTGCTTGCTAATGATTCAGAGCCACTGTACATTCCGCGCGCGGGCGCGCTTGTGTGTAAACCTGGACTTTAATTCTGTTTACGACAGAATAAAGTGTTTTTAAATAGAATTTTTTAATGCAGCTGTTGTTATGAAGAACAATTAAAATTCAGAGCCGGAAATTGAAAGGGAACTGCTAGTCGTTATTGAATCAGTGTTACGCCATTTCCGTGAACGCTGCGCTGGCAAATAAACACGTGTAACCATTAAAAATATTTGTTTATAATCTACGTTTGTAGCTCTTTTAGAGCTGAAGTCACGCAGGGGACAGGAAAGCACAGATATGTGATATTTCGAAATTACACTGCCAGGCTGGATGTACATTCGAAAGAGTGCCGCAGGAAGACCACAGTGCCAATTCACGCATATTCTACACAATACGCGCGGTTACACGCCCAAGTAGGTTAATTTCATCTGTGATTAATGTTTGGACCTGAAAGAGAGGGTGCAGAGAAATGCTTGAAGAGGGGCTTCATAATTTGTACTACTTACAGGATAGTCTATTATTACGGCGAAAAGTGAAAAAGGAAGTAGGGCTTATAGCATGAACGAGAAGACGAGAAAAGGAACGCAGTTCTAGTCGGGATGTCTGAAAGGAAGAGGGTACATGGGGGGGATCTCTCACAAGTAAGAGGCGGATTTGTGTTCTGAGTTTTGATACTGCGTAGCCTGATAGGTTGTTACGAATGTTTCGGTGTAATATGCTGCCTTCTTCTTCACGTACATTCCAAAGTTGGATGAAGCATATTACTTTGAAACAATGATAACCACATACGTGGTGTGGTAGAAAATTAATGAGACTGGCAACGCTGTGCACAAACCAACAACGCTGCTGCCTCCCCCTTCACATGGCAGTTAGAATAACCCCTGCCGTAGACTCAGTACAAGTTTGAACTTGCTACAGTTGCTACGCGATTGTTGAGAGCGTCTGAAGTGAAGTTGTGTTTGTGAGGTGCGTTACGAAAATGGACCGCCAAAAGTTTGAGCAAAGTCGTGCCATCAAATTTTGTGTAAAGCTTGGCAAATCCGCTACTGTGACTTATGAAAAGTTACAAAGGGCTTATGGAGAACATTCGCTATCCAAGGCTCAAGTGTTCAGACGGCACAAGTCCTTTTCAGAAGGCCGAGAACAAGTGAAGACGAACCTCGTGCGGGAAGACATTCAACCTCAAAAACGGACGACAGTGTGGAAAGAGTGAGGTATATTGTAAGGTCAGATCGTTGATTGATGTTTAGAATGATCAGTAGTGATTTAAATTTGAACGAGTTTACCGTCCATCAAATTTTAACACAGGATTTGGACATGAGAAAAGTGTGTGCCAAGATGGTTCCAAAGAACCTCACGACTGAGCAGAAGGCCAATCGGAGGGATGTGTGTCTTGATCTTCTGGACCACCTTGAGAGGGAGCCAGAATTCTTCAGTCGCGTTATCACAGGCGATGAATCATGGATTTTAGAGTATGACCCCGAGACAAAACTCCAAAGTCGGGAGTGGCACACTGCAAACTCTCCCCGTCCCAAGAAAGCGAGAATGAGCAAATCCAAAATCAAATCGATGCTCATTTGTTTTTTTTTTTGACAGTCAGGGGATCGTCCACAAGGAATTTGTGCCACCAGGACAAACTATCAATCAGACTTTTTATCGGGAAGTCCTTGAAAGACTCACGAAAAGGGCGGCACGTGTGCGACCAGGCATTGCACGCACATGGATGCTGCACCACGACAACACCCCATGTCACATGGAAGTCTCCATCAATGAATTTTTGGCAGAAAAAAACATTCCTGTGGTTCCTCAGCCCTCCTATTCGCCGAATCTCAGTCTCTGTGACTTCTTTTTATTCCCGTGGCTCAAAAACCACTTGAAAGAGCGTCATTTTGGTACTTTGGATAATATCCAGAAGAGCATAACCGACGAGCTGAAAGGTATTCCAGCAGAAACCTTCCAGCACTGCTACGAACAATGGAAACAATGCCTCCGTCGCTGTGTAGCTGTCCAAGGGAACTGTTTCAAAGGGGATAACCTTGATTTGTAAAAAGAATAAAATTCATGGTTAAAAGAATATCAGTCTCATTACTTTCCTGCCACACCACGTACCTGGCAGCAGAGAGTTATAGCTCAGAAGTATACAATATGCATTTTATCTGTATTTGAAGTTAAATGTGAAGTCTGTTGGACTTAAAATTATTTCTTGTGAGTGAAACAGAGTTTTTGGTTTAAAAACTTTCTGGGAAACATTGACTTCGTACGAAGAAAGAGATGGTAGCATTAAGATGAACTTTATGAATAACATTTGTTAGGTTGGGGGATGAGAGAAGCTGGGTCAGGTTTGCAGGGTTTGTAACTAGCAGTGTTGTTTCTTCGGGGTCTTCTGCCCTAATGCTAGCCCTCTGTTCAGTGCGAATAGCCGTTTATGTTTGATTCAGCCAAGTGTCAAACTAAATGTAATGCCCAAAGTCTGAGAAAGTGCCATGAGGTAAAGATAGTAAGTGTCAAACTAAATGTAATGCCCAAAGTCTGAGAAAGTGCCATGAGGTAAAGATAGTAACAGAAAGCCGTCTTCATATTTAGGATTTAATCGTTGACGGTAGATTATAAATTCTCCGATCCTGACTATTTAACCTCTTGGAGTAGTTTCATGTAAATACTAAAAATAGAGTTTATCTCCGACGACGAACACGTGGATTCTCAATTATACAGACCGACTGCTAATGGTGTATTGGGAAATAATCGATGTTTATTTTAAGACTCATGTGAAATGCATAATTGCCATGTGTGGGGGAAATAAATATTATTTATCGTTTAAAATAAGCGGTATGTAGAGTGAGCACTGTAATTTAAAGGATTAAAACAGCGGTTGCAAAGCCACAAATCTCAAATCTGTGTGATGATGTGAGGCCTAACTAACTAGAAAGTTTGTCTATTTTAAGGAGACATGTGCGCATTTTATGCAGTGTGCCAATTTTGTGAGTTATGTATTGTGAATACAATTTAGTATTATGGGAACGTAGTGTAGGCAAAATACCCAAGTCTAAGTATTATATCTGGCTCTACCCTAATGGTTCAGTTCTTATGCTCATTATAATCCATACTTTATAGTGATCTGAAACCGATCTTCCTTAGATTTATAGACATGCAATCAGTACAAATAAGTGGCATAAAAATTAAGCCTGATTGAATCTGGAGCCCTTGTTAAAATGTTCTTATACGAGGAATTCATATGTTTATATGGCGATTACTTACTGAAGTATGATTACTGTAAAAGGAAATTAATCAGTGAGTGTTTTTAAAAAAAATTGGCTTTAGCAAGGTAAAATGTCGCTCCCTGAAGATGATCTTAGGATCGAAACATGTTGGAGCGATTTTAAATGTTTTAATGTAAAAAATTTATGTATGTGCATTAGTTGGTGTGCTAATTAAATGACTCTACGAAATGCATGGTGCAACGATAAAGATACTGTAAAAGCTATTTCTGATTCAGCGCAGTGAATCTGTGGTAAGATTAACTGTGCAGTAATAGACCCGTGTCTGCAGTGCATTAAGAAGAACATCAACAGAGTAACTTGTGCAGCATTACGGGAAAGACATTTCAGAAATATAAGTGTATCTTTCCAGTCTGCCGGACTGCTAGTAACCAGTTGGCGTTGTCGCAATGAAAAGGTGCAGACACGCTCCTATTAGCTTTGTCATATCTGTCCGTGTATGCTCATGTAACAACACGAGAACCACTGGAAACATTTTCATAACATATACGAGAGCCTTTTAATAGTATTTCTCGACGTATAAAAATTTATTAAAACCGGCCACAAATAAAGAACACTTTTGGTGAAGTCCTACCGAATTTCCATGCTCGTCTGAGTTGTACTCATTAAACAAGTACAGAGTTTATCGAAGCAGAAAAATTTTCTGTCAAAAGTTGTCGAGAACAGTAAAGTACATATTTTACCTTACATTTTTTCCGTGTAAGTCTTGTATTTTTGGAGATAATTAAACAAGAGATAGTGAAGGCCCTGTATTTCGTACGCTATGTTCACTAATAACCAGTGGTCTTCAGTAAGCACGCGAAAGTTACAAAGCATCGAATTGTCAGCAGTACTGAAATGATGCTTCCTCCTTCTTGAATTTGTAGATCCACATGCTTATATATTCAGATTTAATTAAAACACAATTGCATGTTCTGCTACAGCTGTTACTTTTATTAGTATTCACGGTCGTTATTTCCTTTCGAGAAAGTAATTATAGCGGTGCGAAAGCGCTAGCATTATTACGCCGTGCATATATTTAGTAACTTTTGTTAAGACGTGTTATCGAACATTATTGTTGTAACGCGAGGGTTATGATAAAAAATTTCTGATCATAATAAAATTAATTATAACAATTTTAGTTTGGTATTAACCAAAGTAATTTGAAATTTATTTTCTAACTTCGGATGTGAAACATGCGGGAAGCTCAGGCAAACAAAACTTCCCAATCGTTAACTTCTGTTTTAAACTTCGTGCAGAGGACGGGTATTTAAATGGAAAGATAAGATTCAGATGTGGGATATTTCCCTGCTTTTTGTCGTGACAACAGTAACGTCGAGACGTGTAGTGAACAATGACACCGTGACATTAAGGGCAGCTGGTTATCGATCCAGGCTCTTGGAGTAATAAATTAAATAAAATGTCCTGATCTAAGAGATTATCAAACAAAGATTTATCGCTTTGATGGTTTACTGTACAGGCAGCTCCCAAGTGCCCCGGGGTTTGGTGTGAATTGATTGATTGTTTAGGGAAGGCTTCGGAGATTGTCTTAGAATGGCTTTCTGTCTGGGAGGGATGCGTAGACGCTCTCCAGTTGTAAGTTATCGCGTGTCAGGACGTTGCACCGTTGGAGCTGTAGGAAGAACAAATAGTGTTAGTATTGAGATAGCGAAATTTTTCGCATAACCCCTACATAACTACCAAACATAAACACATTTGAAAACGGTACCATGTGACTGAATGATTGAATGAATGACAAACGGACGGACGGACGGACCGACCGACCGAACCACCAGCCAACGAACCAACGAACTAACCAACTACGTGTGACTAAATAAGAGCATAACAGCCAGCCAATCAGCTAGCCAGCCAGACATCCAGCCAGCCAGCCAGGCAGCTAGCCAGCCAACCAATCAGCCAACCAGCCAGCCATCAGCCAGCCAGCCAACCAGCCAGCCAATCAGCCTGCCAATCAGCCAATCAGCCAGCCAGCCAGCCAGCCAGCCAATCAGTCAATTAGCCAGCCAGGCAATTAGCCAGCTAATCAGCCAGTCAAACAGCCAACCAGCCAATCAGCCAGCCAATCAGCCAGCTAGCCAGTCAGCCAGCTAGCCAGACAGCCAATCAGCCAGCCAGCCAGCAAGGCAGTCACGTTCGACAAGCCGATCCTCGTACCGATCGACCGACTGACCCACCTACTGACCAACCGACCAACTCCAAGGAACAGAGGTCATTTTGAGAAAATTATAGTCTCGTAAACTGTCAAGAATTTTCCTACATTTTTTGGAACTCGCAGGTTCAGTGTCGTTTTCGCAAGACCTCGCCGCTGGACGCTATCCTCAGCAAGAAGAATCCAATCCAAGTCCTCTAATCCTATTTTTAAAATTATATTTTATTATTATTATCCCTTCTATACCCTGGTCTTGTAAGAGATTCTTTTTCAGGCTTTCACACCAAACGTTTGCACGAGTTTGTATTTTCTGCCATGCATGTTACATGTCTCGCCCACCTCACATTCTTTCATTCGATCATCCAATCGTGTGTCAAGTACAAATCATGAAGCCTCAGACTAGTTTTATAAGCCTCATTGCTTCATTCCTTTCCTCAGCATGTTCTCAAACGACGTCATTCTATGTTCATCCCATAATGCGACACATCACGTTAACGCCTATAAAAAGAAGTCAAAATACTCATTTTATATTATTACACTTGTTTAATATACGAGAATATATAGATTCGAAACTGGATAGTTTTAAGCGAATGTAATGTTATAATTTCTCTATAAAATTATAACCTGATGCTGATAAGCCCTTAGCACGACCAGGAAGGAAACAAGCTACAGCGACCAAACTCGGAATTTATTCAATAAACTCCCCACGAAGCTCAATACACTTCTTAACCCCTTGCTATAATATTTACAAGCCACTCAAAAAAATTCAGAACTTTGTCCGTCCAACCAGGTCTCCGCTTCAGCAATGACCTCCGCGTCGGACGAAAAATGGCGACCTTTCAATTGTTTTTTCAGTCCATGGAACAGGTGGTAGACCGACAGGGCCAGATCCGGAGAATAGGGTGGGTGATCAAGATAATGGAAGCCCAGTCAGGCCAGTTTCTTCTTGGTTGCAAGTGCCCGGTGAGCCGGGGCATTGTCGCGCAAGAACAGGACCACCTTGGTGAACTTCCCACGGCGTTTTTCCTTCAAAATGCCTTGCACCAGCAGAGATGAGTAATACTCCGCGTTGTTAGTTTGGCTCTTTGGAAGATAAACAACGAGGAAGATGCCGTCTTGATCACCAAAAAAATCGAGGCGAGAACTTTTCCAGCGGATTTTTGCATTCAGAATTTTTTTTGGGGGCGGGGTGAGCCGCTATGCCGCCACTCCATTGATTGTTGCTTTGTCTCTGGGTCATAGTGATATAACCAGGTTTCGTCCATGGCCACAAATCGCGACGCGACAGGAAATCATTTGTATCGCGCCGAGAAAATTCCAAAAGTTTTTCAGAAGACTCACGCAGTTGACGTTTTTGATCCGCGTTTAGGCATTTCGGGACCCACTTCGCGGAGAGCTTCCGCATGTCCAAATCTTCATGAATGATGGACTCAACCCGCTCACGCGAGATGCCCAGTTGCTCAGCTATTGATTTAGCCGAAATCCGGCGGTCTTCCAAGATTAGCTCGTGAATTTGATCAATAATCTGCTGGGTGGTCACTGTTTTGGGTCGTCCAGGACGAGGCACAACACAGGTGGAAAAATCACCAGTTTGAACTGGGCCATACAGTGTTTGACGGTGGCATAAGATGGTGCATGTTCCCCTAATGTTTCTCTCAGAATGGCGTGAATTTCCTTCGGCGCCTTGCCTTGCAGGAAAGAAAAAACTTAATGACAGCTCGCGTCTCCATGTTGTTGAAATCGCGCGCGTCGCCTGACATATTTCATATCAGCCTCTGTAACAAGACAATACTTGCAATTTGGCACATGAACAGACCCCTCTTTCGAATGACACTATCGATTCCCTCCTACGACATCGGGAAGTAGGTCGGGCTAAGGACGTATAAACGCCCCCTCTTATAATGGACCAAAAACTCAAGATCCATTAAACTGTAAAGTAAGAGGACGAAGTAGATTGGAAAATAAATTTTCCTGGAAAGAAGAACTGGTTTATTTTCCTTAACTATTTATTTAGATATGCAGAATATATCAGTATAAGATTTGAAGCCGTCGTTGAGGTTGAAGGCAGTTTATTCTCCTTTGGCTATTTGTTTTGTGAAAAGGGAGATGGAATGACTTATCAACCCCACGAGTGTGGACGAAGTGACAGTATACAAAAACGGTGGACACTTACCTTCCTTTTCACACGGCTCATCGCTCTAGAATAATTTATTTCGGAGCGTGTCACATGAAAATGGAATTTCATGTTTGCATTTTCCGAATGTAGGTGAACATTATTGAATAATTCGTTGCTCTACCTAAATACCTATGTCTGAAGAGTCCGAATGCAAAATTAAGCTCCGTAACATGCAATTAGGTACTGAAATGAAAGCCACTTAAATCTGACATTAATACCTTTTGAGTATTTACATACTAGAAGACCGTAAGCTCATTATTAACCCTCGTGAGAATCTCAGATTTCGCGTAAATCGAATGTGGCTTGGAGCACGAAAGTGACACTACGTCGCTTGGTGGAATATCCGAGTAAGTGTAGGTCCTGCAAATTTTCGAAGAGTGGAGGTTGTCTGTGTTTGGAGATTGTCATGATGCGTGGAAGATAAAGGTGTATAGACCAGATATTATGTACTTATGGGGCTGTAAATTATGTGATACTGAATCACTGACCGATTTCCTTGGCTTTTTCAATAATCCGCTCACTACCGACAGATTAGCTAGCTAACTAACTAGTTTACTGCCTAACCGCTGTTAGGCCATCTATGGTAACACTGTCATTGTCCACTAATTTCAAGGCGTCTAAATATTTTGACACCCAAATTCAGGAATTTTAAAATCACGAACAGGTAACAGACGAAGGGGATTTGGAGGACATTGTAAGGAACAATGCATTTGTTGTAGGGACAAATAAAAAGTGTAGAGGTTTTTGGGTTGTCCCCGCTCGTCTTTCTGTGAAAGGTGGGTTGGAGGCCAAATTAAGTGTTGAGAAGTGATGGATGGGAAGTGATGGGAAATTGTTTTGAATATATAGCAGATGGAAGACGTTGCGCGGTTGCAGTATTGCGGTAATGAAGATCATATATGAAAATCCAAATCGTATCTCACATTATGCAAATTGCGTTTTTTACTAGAAAGACCAAATGATACATTATTCTGACGAAATACACAAATATTCTTACGCGGAGTGGGAAGGATGCATGCTTTTGAATTCTAAAACCGTTGATACACGTGTAAACACCGCGCTCTGAGTAACTGAAATATTCTCAGCATCGTACTTGAAATAACGTTTAAGATTTTATTTCCATCAGCTTACTGTGCAAGATAGTTTATCGCAGCCTCACGAAAAAGGGGACATTCTGTAAAATAATGTAACAAGTTTGACACTAGAAAGAGTACTGAGTTTCAGAAAATGACCTATCAGGTAGATTTCATTTAAAAGCAGAAAAAGTAGGTCTAATTATAAGAATTTGCTAAGAGTAATACATTCTTAGTAACTGACCAACATAATGCACAAATTCTTGTTTTATAATAAGTTTATTATATTCCTCTACATGTTTCGAGCATTACGTGCTCATCATCAGGAGGTCAAAATTGTTTTATATAGCATCTGGTATCATCACACTATGTAGGTGGCCGTCCGGTGCACCGGGCGGCCACCTGTACAAGAACTTGTACATTAAGTTGGTCAATTACTAATATTATACTGAGATGCACGGTCAGCAAAACGTAAAAACAAGAGTAATAGAGTTTTCGTAGTTGCTAAAGGCGTCTTCCGTAAACGATAATTTTTTTCTGTATGAAAAAGTAGAATGTGATTCCGAAGGTAGCGTACTACATATACTTCTAATTTTTATTATCATGTAGTGTTACGAAGTCGGGCAGTTCCTCAAGTCCTCTTGTTATGCTCACCACGAAATCAGTGACGAAGAAAGTTTCTTAGACGTAGGGACAATTCTCAGAAGTAGAGAGCAACGCACCAATCGTAACTAACTGAGTGACTTCATACAACAAAGCTTTCCGCGAGAAGCTAATATTTGCTCACTTGTCCAAGAAATTTATTTTTAGGCGCTTTCGCGTAGTGGCGAAAAGCGACTATTACCTTCTTCATGTGCGTTTGTCCATCTGTCTGTCCGTACGTCCGTCCGTCCGTCCGTCTTTTCGCATGTATTAGTGCGGCTCCCACTTTACGGATTTCCGTGAAATTTGATATTGTAGTGACTACGAGGGTTGTGTCACCAATTTTAGTGCCCAAGCCGAGCGGTAAGTTTGGGCGACCCTACTGTGGCCGTTAAGCGTCCTATCCTGGAATTCCTAAGGGAACAGGGAATAGGCGGTAGTGATAGCCAGTCGGAGGCTTCGTGTTTAACTAGGTATTACGGGGGCTAGAGGACACTTCGGGTTCAGTGAGTTACGAACCGCGTAACAAACTTAACAGTGAATTCTATTGTCTAATATATATACATCAATATACATGTAAGTTATACAAGTCCGAAATAGGATGCCTAAGTCCCTTGGTTACGCTAAATATTCTGTTACAGAATTATAGCTCAATTAATCGTCACGCCACTATTCAGTCCCAATCAGAAATCGTACAATTTAGAAAAGTATTTTGTTTCCGAAAGTGACTCGCTAAAATAAACAATTTAATAATCGGTCAGTCCAGCTTACATCCTGTTATCGGCCAGAATACGAAGTAGCCCAGCATGACAACCGATGATATATTATAAAGTATAACTGTACTGCAGGCAACAGAGTAACGTCGTGTCGTAGACCAAAATTACTTCAGTAGATCTTCTCTTCGGTGTTACCAATCTTGCGAGTCTTGCATTAACCTGATTTCCTCCGGATTTTATAGTGGTGTTGTGCTGACTCAAATATTTTACTTAATGTTTACAGCATTTAACTGGGACACGAATACACCTCTCAACAAACAGTTGTGAGGTAAGCTGCCCAATGTTTCCAAGTTACGTTAAGTAAAGTTACAATACAAACACATTCCAGTCTTTACAAAGAGACCGAGTAATTACCAAATGTTGCGTACATTACAATATTGGGGACGCTTATGAAAATCTGTTTTAGAAATTCCATATTTGGTTAAAATGGGGCGCTTTACATGAAGACCTGAATACATTTTATTGTTACCGGCGACAGTAAGTCGCCATAATAGTGCTCTCGTGGATTGAAATGATATCGGGTTGTTTCGTTAGCCTAGGAGGAATAAACATTAAGCGAACGCGTCTCGGTGTTAGGATATATGCATGGCCTACATTGCGTGGCTAATTATGTTAACCGAAGGCTCGTTTCCGTGCTTACAGTAGCCCACCACTGGACTATGCCCCGAGGCAGACGAATTCATTCCACAGTTTCATACCTGATTTTTTGATACGTTTTGATATTATCTCACCTGCGTCTAGATCTCGTACATGCTGTTGTGTCGTTAAGTTCTTATGGCTTTCTCATCTTACACATTCACACTCATGAGAGAAGACAAAATTCCTTTTACTGCATATATATATATATATATATAAATTATTCTAAGTTTGTGCCTAACCATTTTCAGTACGGTGGTTACTGTATGTAGGACATGCATACATATTATAAGCGTTGCATTTTGTCCGTAGAATGCATTCATAGTTTTTTTTTAGCGTTTCGTGGAAGGTTTTGCCATTCAGCACAATTTTTGTCTTGATTGTTGACAGTTTTAGAGGTTAGAATCCCATTTTTACATTAATATTTCCATGTTACCTCAAAAATATGTATGTGAAGTGAGAATCGGGAGTAGTAATGCTCTTAGTGGTGGCTACAATATATAAGCAGAGCATCAGCTTGTTTTACCCTCAAGACAAACGTAGTGGTGGACAGAAGGAACGAATCGTTGGAAAAAAACAGTAGCAGAATTTACTCCTGCTCCCCGCAACTGCCTGTTCACCTATCCTGCGTAACCTGAAGACAGGAAGAGCTGATTTTTCCGTAAACGTTAACCGCCTGTTACCGCAAATTTTCAAAATCTGTCGGTCTTTGCTTTTTTTTTGCGGACTTCTCAGTAAACACTGTAACGCAGCTGAAGAAAATTGCCTTCCGTTTTTTAGCATAAGGCATTTTAACTAGAATTCTTTTCTAGGATCTCTCTGTGACCTTTGGAGTTTTGTTGTGAGGAGGTAAAACCCTTAATTATGGTTCGTGGTATAATGCTTTTCACTTATTTAGAGCAGTATTTCTGTGTGTCCTAGCCACCAGGAAGCTGAAGAAGGATAAGAAACATATCTGGCCCCCCCCCCCCCAAAAAAAATATATTTTTGACTTGTTGGTTGGAAGAAACCATCAAAGGTATCTACACGATCACCCTTTGTAACTTTGTTGTCCCAACGCGCTCAGTCTAGTAGGTGATCCTCTTTCGGGAAACAGGTGTGGTCCACCATATCACATGTAGTTTTAATTATTTCTTTTTTAACTTGTTTTATTTACTCAATTTATTCTTGATATAAAACAATGGAGCGCTATATTCAGTAAAACAACTAGATTATTTCTAGGAAACTGACACAGTCACTTCTCTGTGCTGCTACTTACACTACAGTCGTACGCGACTGAATTCGCACTGGATTTCTAGCGTCCGTTTAACTGTTTCGGCGTTTAAATCTCTCCGCTCCTACCTATTACCAACGGTCCTGAATATAAGTTAACAGATTTTAACTTACAACGCATGCCATGAACCGTCCGTAACTGACGCCAGCAATCCTAAGAAACGACTATACAAAAAATGATCGGCTACAGGTAGAAGCGCAGAAAAACCCCAGTTTTAAACGTAGATTTCAAATTCATGTTAACCTGGTGGCGTTTGTTTGTACTACGCATATAAAACTGCATTTTCTGCTGCACTGTGCAGTTTGATATTTAAAACAGTTTGCGGCCCTATCAAGGGCACAGGGAAGAGATGTCGGTTGGTTTTTAGCGAGTATGAGAGATCTGCTAGAATACAAGCGGTTAGAAGTTAGTTTTATTCCCTAAAGGTTACTTCGAAATATTGCTACCCATGGTGCAAGAACACAGAAGGTGACCGTATTGACGGACACAACGGGTTTCTCAGAAACGATGGCAGTGGCCTAACCACGCTACCTCGGGTCACAATCCGGAGACCTTATTCTAAATGGCAGCTTGTAGTCGTGTTCGCGTAGACGCGAAAAGCGCCTGTTCGCTTCGTTGCGCACGTCCCCCGTTTGTCCTTCTCTCTGCATGCATCCTCCCAGCTTCCACTGGACGAATTTCCGTGAAAATGGACATGGAAGGATTCTGTGAAAACCTGCTGAGATCATCTAAGTTTTGTTGAAACAGAGAAGCGATATCGGGCACTCTACATGAAGACCTAAATACGTCTTGTTGTTGTCGGCGACACTAAATCGACATGAAGACTCTCTCTTCGATTAGGCTATTAGGAGGTACAAACATTACGCGAAGGTGCCACAGTATTACGTTGTACGTCCATTGCCTCTCTTGTCTCTTTAGCACAATGAGGCAGCATATTCATCCGATATGTTGCTATTCACCACGTGCTGTCATAACCCAGACAAACACTACCTTCTACCCCGAAGGAAAATGTAGCTGCTTTCTCCGAAACTTTGTAATTCAGGTACCAGAAAACACGGTGTTATAACCCAGAAGACGACACTTACATTCATATACTTTGATGACGGAGACAGCAGCTTCGTCCGAAATGCTGGTATCCGACTGCCAGATTAAACTCTGTTGTAACCGAAAAATTACATTCTAAATTACAGTGTTTTGCCCTGAAGACGGGGGCAGAATGTTCTTCCGAAACGTTAGTACCGTCTGTAAAACTACACGGCGTTATAACTCAGGCCAAAAGCTATGAAAGATCACAAACTAATATTATGAAGAAGGAGGAAGCTTTTTCTTTCGTAACGTTGACAACTAACTACCTGTACCGAGAATAATACAATGTAAAATTCAGCGTCACTAAAACCTGGAATATGAGACCACAACCTGCATTTACACTGAATGGCCTCTCCTCTGTATCCGTCAGCCAAAGACCAACCTCAGAAAATGGATACAGACTTAAAAAGAGAGGGGCCATTAACGATGCCCTACGAAGCAGATTTAGGAAAAATACATTATGGCACGAAAATTGAGTTATCCGAACCGAGAAGTCTTTAAATATGGTTTTATGTATTAATAAATCTCATCTACTAGCGACAGCATATATTCTTGTTGCATTACGTTTAAATTATTCGCATATATGTAGAGGAAGTTTGCAGGCAAATTTAATAATCTGGTCGACCTCGGTGCCATCTTTTATATAACCTTACTACGACAAATGATTGAATTTGGAATTCTGCCTTCTTTCTCATTTCACATCTGTTCTGTGCTCTGGCTCTCTTCTCTTCTTTATTCTCCCTATGAACTGGTTTCTGGAGAACGCGCGCAGCCATGATCTATAGTACAGTACAAGACTCTGCTTCTTTGATGCGTCTACAAAGGCCCGCCGAACATGTGGGGCAGTATTTACGCATCCTTCAGTTCCTCGGCTACCAGGGATGAAGCAACCCGAAAGCTAACGAACTTTTTTGGTCGAGTCACAAAATTTACGTAGTAATAAACGTGTTTTTGACAAGTTGCTTTTCTTAGTCTCTGTGATATTATTTTTTATTCTGTTGAAGACAAACGTTGAAGTGCTTGCCACGGGGAATTATTTCTCTGAATTCTTTTGGCCTATGATTGGGGTGAACACATTATGGATGGAATGTAATGTTATTTATCCTGTAATTTCTTTCGTACATAAGACCTTTGCCTCTTCAGTACCAGTATACTTTGGAAAAATTTGATACACTTTGGTAGACTTATTATTATAATACTTACAGTTAAAACATGCGTTTGGTCTAAGTCGTTCTTTCGTAACCCACAAGAATTGAAAGTTCTGAATAAATTTACGCATCATTACAGCACCCTGATTACGCAGTCGTTCTTTCATAACTGTAACATGACAACTGTTCTTGAATATAATGCAGTAGATCTACTCGTATTATGTGTAGTTAGATTCAGGAGGAATGACGAAAAATGTAGTTCGCCAACCAGTGTAAAAATCTTCACGTGCAAGCAGCCAATGCAGTTTGTTATGCTTCAGTGAGGTCAAGTATAATTTTATTTAATTTCAGACGAATATGAAAGTGCTATTCAAAGTTCAATATTTAACACGTGTCCTGTTTAGTTTGGGAATCCGTCAAGACTAGTCACAGCCATAACTGTTAAGCAGCACAAACGTTTGGGAAACAGGTTATATCGGACACTCATAAGCTGTATCACTGTACAAATACTGTGTTGCTTTACTAGTTCGTGGCACTTAAGATGGAGTACAGTTGCTCAGACTGCACTCTTTCTGACTTGTATTCGAGAGGGTTCGTCTTCGATTACCAATCGAGACGCCATAGGTACTGACAGAAGTTTCTCGTTCCTAGTACCTGAATTAGACCGCGACAGCTTGGTTTCACAACTGTATCAATAATTCACCACTGTCATTAGATTATTCGACGCAGTTTAATTTGAATTACTGACAGAGCCGTAAAAAGAAAGTACGTACAGATAGAAATAGAGTAACTACTTGATGAATGACTTGGGTTTCGTTTTTGTCAGGGTCAGGAATTTTCTGTGTCCACGTCGTTCAGACCACATCTGGGGCCGATGTAGAGCCTTCTTTCTCGAAATGTGGCGATTTGCCTACATCTGGTACACAATTTAATGCGTGGAGATAAAACACCACTCATTCTCGTCTACATGGTGCTGTAATAAACACAGGGTCAATTTAGACCATTTCTTCGGTCTCGAGTAGAAAAACATAATTTTACTGCTGTGTTTGTGTTTATGTCATTCATATCGTGGTTATGTTTTGAGTCTGTTTTGTGTCACTTCTCTTGATATTGTTTGTACTGCTCTGTCATTTCTTAATAAAGCTGTACTGAAGATTTTGCACTGTGAATGGGGAGGTTAGGAATGAAGGCATTGACGTGTATGTTAGCCTTTGCCGCAACGTGAGCCACACAAAACCTCGTAATTATTCGCGACCCAGATGCCTAGGCGAGAGAACTCCAGACAGCGTCAAGATTGCTGTAGCTTCCAGGCAGTGAGACCTGGTTTCGAAGCTCAGAGTGAGTGATGGTGCTGGGGGAAGAGGGGAGAGGAAGAATCAGTCTTGTGCAGTTTCATTACATAGAACCACATATAGGTCTCCCATGCAGACCATTCTGACTGCATGCTTACATGTCATAACACAAGGGAAGTGTAGGTAAAGTTTAATGCATTAGGGACGTAAGCACTAGATGGAGAATAAAGGATATGTTATTCTCCTGTGGGATTTTGACTTAGAGTTATCGTTCTTTGTTTTATTAATAGCGTATTACTTGTGCTCTGGATTATATTGTCGCCTTAGAAATCTCGTTGTGTACGAGTTAGATTGGATTTGTAGCCGATCAGGAACCGGCGTTAAACAGAAATCATTGAAAGTGAGACCTGCCGGTTCATGGTTAGTCGATGAAAATACTGACGTATCTGCTGAGTACGGCAATAAATAAATGTAACACTGATTCATTCATTCATTAGTATTCAGCCCTAGAGGCCGGTCCGGCAGGAACCAGAGCCCGGTTATGGAACCGATATGGCTCCTGGCACACTGCATACTAGGCAAATTCTTGGGGATAGTTTGCCATTGCTTTTCCCCGCCTTTTAGATGTTCCCACTTTCGCCACCACGTGCCTCTGCGTCCTAGTAGCGAAAGGTGGAACTGCGGGCGAGAAAGATGTCCGGTAGTAATTTTGCCTAAATTCCGACATCCACGTAAATTTAGGGATCTTTTACATGCCGCAAATCTACGACATAGGACCGACGGCTTTACTTCCCCTCCGAAGGAAGGCGTGTTGAGGATTTTTTCGCCCTAAAAATCCGACGGCTTCGGCCGGGTACCAAAGGCCAGCACGCTACCTCTAGACCACCGAAGCCGATAGTAACACTGATAAGGAATGAAAATCTTGGGTCCCACGCACAGACGAGTGACTACCGGCGGTGAATTAGCAAAAGAATGAGATAAGAAAGACGCCTGTCCTGCTGACGAAAGACGCGGAAATTCAGGTCCAGTACCGGATAACATAATATTAAATTTTTGGTAGATAAAGTGGCCTGGAGCAGAACTTCTTCTGCGATCCTTCGGCCTTCTCCTGCCAAATATTTCATCTGTGCTCTACACTCGTTTGTCACCGCCGTCTTGACAAAGTAGTACATTAACGCCATATGCAGCTCTGTTGTGATCTGCTGGAATATAACTTGGTGTCTTACGTTTCACACACGCAAGTTCTGCTCATTTTCAAGACTGCGGGCTGTACTATATGCAAAAATATATACTCTTATGCTCATTCAGTATTGGACGATGTCAGTGGAACAGAATTGTGGCAATATCTGTAGTGCTGTTCTTTTTGTAATACGAGAGTTTTATCTGCAGTAGATACAACGAGGGACACAGTATTGTACAGTGTAATAAATAATATGTTGCTGAAACGTGTAGGCCATTGGAGCAAGGACATAGGTTTTGAAATCTTATTCATTTTAATTCTTACTTTGCTTATCTTAGTAATTAACCAACTTGATGCACAAAATTTTTGTTTTACAATAAGTTTATTTCATGCCTTTACATGTTTGGAGCACCATGTGCTCATCATCAGGAGGTCAAAATTGTATTATACAGCCTCTGGTATCATCAAACTCTGTAGGTGGTCGTCCCCTGCACAGGTGCACCTGACGGCCACCTACAGAGTGTGATGATACCAGAGGCTGTATAATAAAATTTTGACCTCCTGATGATGAGCACATAGTGCACGAAACATGTAGAGGCGTGAAATAAACTTATTGTAAAACAAAAACTTTGTGCATCAAGTTGGTTAATTACTAAGATATATATACTGAGATGCAAGGTCAGCAAGACATAAAAAAAATCTTATGTTGCAGTTCATTAGAACAGGATGTATTCAGGCTAGCTTTATGATTCGTAATGAAAGATCTACTTGTATATAGTTCAGCGGCTTATTTATGTTTTCAAACATTTGTTTAAGATGACGGTTTTCTGGAATGCAGTAGTAGAAGGATTAACGGATACTGTCGTTTCGGCGAACTTGCTGCCCCAGTCTTCTGGGTTCTTCTCGCTTCTGCCCTGAAGTTGGTGGAAGCACGTTCTTGCGAAAGGTTTGTACCAAAACAAAACTTTACGGTGTCACGTTGCAAGTGACCCTGAGAACCTCAGCTCTCCTACGCATATATTTGATTCAGAAACCGACATTTAGCACATTTTTAGAGAAAGTTTATTGTGTGTATGACGTAAATCGTTTAGCCACAATGTTACTGAAGCTTAAGCGTATTGAATCAGAGCAAGGGAAACAAACAATCACAAATGTCTGCCATTGTGTAAAAGCATGTTTCACAGCCGTTAACATAGGATTAGCGATTCCCCGTTCTACCTTTGAAATCCCTCGTGATTATTTATCGAATGCGTGGCTTAATGTGGCAACAGTTCGTCGGTTCACACGGAAAACTTCTGACAGTCGCCGAGTTCTGTTCGGCAGATGTTTATGCAACCAAAGTCCTTGTTAATTTTCGCTACATATTCACAGTTCTCTTAACTGGGGTAAAGGATGATCACGGAAAATTCATTAAACATGAATTGTATGGCATGAAATTTTATTGCCAGTGTTACCAACGTAATTTTCAGCTAAATGTGATTGTTCTGTTACATCATCTGCGTGGGGCAATGTAATTGTATTTCGTGGTTGATAACCTAGTTACTCTTATTTACCGTGTTGTTGATATGTCACTGAAATAAATGGGGCCACACGTTCATATTTAAACAGAGCGTAATTTTATTACCCCTGTTTCTCAGAAGGGGAAGTAGTATGTTTTCTAACTGTAACATATTTTGCTTCGTCTAATGACTTATTAGGCAGATCACAGAACTTTAGGAAGAACTGAAATTGACTGGAATGTGTAAGTTTCTCTTCTGTGATGACAGTTTTAATATACGTAGCAATATACATACACAGGCATGTGTACATAACTTACAGTATTGTCCTGTCCGTCCGTCCGACTCGCCGTCTCGTATACTAATTAATAAAAGTAACGACGAAGTGGAAATACAGAAGTTGTTCACTTTAGGAATGAACACTAAGAAACACCAACTTGTTAGTTGAATGTACAGGTTAGAGTCCAAGTCAGTGTATTTACCCATGTCTATATAAAAAAATTGGGACGGTGACGACAATGGGTTATTATTATCATCACTGGCCAGTCATTTAGTTGCGTGTTGATAATAGTGTGTGTGTGCGCGCGTGCATGTGCGTGTGTGTGTGTGTGCGTGTGTGTGTGCGCGCGCGCGTGCATGCATGTATTTATGTATGTATGTCTCATCGTTAAAGTTCAAAGTAAAATTGTTGTATAAATACCGAGATTGTGGTATCATGGGATATAAAGCCGTGTAATTTGGCGCGTGGGTATCAGATTATACCCTGAAAGCGATGCACATTGTTAGTAATTTGTAAATGTGATATTAAATACCCTGTCATGAAAATACATTAATGTACTATATAAATACTATACTGTACAAATATACTATTCGGAGGTATAAGCTAGATGTCTTGTTTCCTGGACAGCCGCGGAACAAGCCGTTGGCACCCAGTGGACAGCAGGCTGGAATGGCTCAAAATCAACCTGGATGCTGTGGTAAAAACAACCATTTAAGAAATGTACGAAATACCTAACAGGTGCAGTGCTGTCTCTCGATTTTTGCCTTTGGATATTAAAAGAAACTCAATTTATACGTATGTGTCGAGTACTGTAAGAAATATGGAAGAAGTATTCTTGATATGAAATGGGTGTTTTTGTACAACCTTTGAAACGCTACTAGTTTCGGAAGGTATTTTACATCACCTGTTCTTATACAAGATTAAGAATATTTCTTTCTTTCGGACTTCATTGAATACGTACTTTCCCACCATTCAAGCCGTGAACAGTAAAAGATCAAGTGCTTGCCTACCAGACGTTAGGCAAAGTCCAGGATGCAAGTAGTGTTTTAAGTGTAATAGAGCCTGCTGTTCTCAGAATCCTTTAGAAGTGACTTAATAAAAAATGCCCGTTGGTGTTGTCCAGTTTTTAAACCAAAACTTCAAATCCATGAACACGCGTTGCGAGTTTAACTTTTAGATAAGCTAGACCGACATGGCGAAGCTAATCGGTAACTTGAGGGTTGTTTGACCGTGCAATTTCTCCATGAAATAAAGTGACATGCCAACTTGATGCATCTAGGTAATTTTATTGGTGTATTTATAGCTCGACATGTTTCGGGTACATACGCCCATCATAAGGAGCATTAGATGTTGAGTTGCAGCATATGGTTTTCGGCACCGAGTTTTTGGATGGGTGGTGGTCTTGATAGCTGCTGCGTAGGTCGTGTTCAACACTGTACCCGAACAATGTCGAGCTAAGAATACACCAATAAAATTACCTAGTTCCATCAAGTTGGCTTATCACTTTATTTATAATAGGTAACGTTTTGGAACTTCGATATGAAAACCAAAATCTCGTGCCCTGCCGGCAAAAACAATGTTCTTCCAGCCATAGACTAATCATTATACCATCTAAGCTGTGTAATTTGTAAATTAGATATTGCTGTAATTATGTTTGTGCTACGTGTTTGAGTGGGTTGTGAAGTGGGTAACGGTGTTTATTGTGTTTGCCTGTTTGTTTATCATACTATCCAGATCGGTGGTATCCGTCCTATGTAAATAGAGTAAACTTCTAATTATACATTCAGTGATGCAAATTGACCGAAATGCATCAAAACAAACACAGCATCTCGCAAACTTTATGTTTTTGCTTTACAATAGGCGCACATTAAGGAAACTCTTGACCACGTGGGAGATTTATGTAGAGGTAATTTATGCACCTTTTCGGAAGCTATTGGGTTAGAATCTCGGCAGATATTATGCGCATGTTGGGGATTTTGATCCGCTTATGACGAAGAATTGGAAACAACACATCCGGTAGTTTTGCAATATGTGTCCGTGTCTGTCCACATAATATCGACATAATTTGGACGGATTTTTTTCAAATTTGATTTTGAAGTGTTGTATTACAGTTTGTGAACTCATTTAAAATATATTGGAAACGTGACAAAACGGGGGACACTTCCATTGGAAAATACTTGCGTTTCTCTGCACACCTCTGGCAGAATGGAGGGAACTTCATTTCGAACAAGAGTTCCAGAGGGCGGTAGGCCTACTTACTGTAATATCTTAACTGTTCTGCACAAACCATCATCAATAGCGCTGCAATCGATCTTCTCAGATGCTGTGTTTTTGACGTAAACTAATATCTTCTCCAATAATAATGGGTCTCCCAAGAGATCTGTCCTATTCAGGAACATGTGGAATGATGTTTGCGGCCGGAAGAGGCATTGTTGCCTCTACCCCGTAGTGAAGAATTAATCGTACCGTAGCTCATGGATGTGTCTCGCGCCACACTTGTCTGTGGTAATGACTGTGGGTTGGTTTCAGTCCAAGAGAATCGTTAAGAAATCAACGCTTCTTTATAAGCTATAGAAGAGACTGCAGTTGATTGCAAGTCTGCATTTGTTCCAGGATGAGAAAGCGCGGTGAGAAAAGCCGTCACACGGAACAACGTGATTGTTTTACCACAAGGTATTCGTAGTTTTTGAGGAACAGGTTCAATTGTGGGAGGGCTGACTGTCACGGAGTTCACAGCCGCCTACGTGACTGCTTGCCTAAAGGCGCAGAGTAAATACAAAAATATTATAATTGTAAGACTTTGAAATTTGTATCTCAATTAATGTAAGAATGTAGAGCGGGTCTTTTTTTAATACATTTATTTACCAGCATGCTACATTACTGTTGAGTAATACTACATGCATTGTTCCCAATTTTACATACTATGATCTATCTTGTCTATATACATTTTAGAACATCTACTGACTACTTTTGCTCTGTTCTTCGTTCCAGCTTATATTGTCTATGTATTCTTTGAATTTTTTATGGTACTG
>Ga0123352_10003253_pt1 | contig 23379 bp, 17 predicted proteins | sample TergutLab28metaG_FD_89700 | JGI IMG/M metagenome (GOLD analysis project Ga0123352, IMG submission 89700) | Labiotermes labralis P1 segment gut microbial communities from Petit-Saut dam, French Guiana - Lab288 P1 | ecosystem: Host-associated > Arthropoda: Insects > Digestive system > Gut ...
ACTGACGCTTTCTATAGGCGGGAAAAAATTCACGCATGCGCATAAATGTCCCCTCCACATCTACAATGATGGACACTTCCCGTGCTTGATTTGTTTATGCGGGAAAAATTAAGGTCCGATACTCTTTGAACAGACCACGTATGTAGGGAGTGCAGGTATATTTTCATTCATTCTGAACCTCTGTATTAGGTGGCAGTAATGATCAACTACATGCCCTGGCCATGCCCCAGAGGGAATTTTGATCTTGTGGGAAGGGTGAAATCTCTGCTGCTACCAGGAATCGGACCCCAGTTTCATAGTCATCCAGTTCATAGCCTCGTCACTTAGTGACTGGCTGTGTTGTGTTTATTCCTGTTGGACGTGCTGTCTTATTTCAACAACATTCATATTCAGTACTTTTGCCATACTGAGAAGTATGGAGTGTTGCTGTGTAGGAGTACAGACTCCTGCTTCATACTATATATACCAGAACATACAAAGATGCATTTTTTACTAATTCATCTGAAAAATTGGGGTCTGCCTTGTAACTGTACTGTACTCATGACATGTTAGGAATTCTGTGTCATGGTTTATAATTCAAGCAGCTGATCTTGCACTTGATACTTGCCTGCAGGAATAATTTTCAGGTGAGACATTCCCGTTGTGTTCAATGAACAGTAATGTATTAATATACAGAAAATATAAAACATCTCAACGTAATCATATTCTTCTACTTGAACAACAAAAACAAACAGCAGATAAATAATGCTTCAAAATATGTAAGTACTGAAATCCATACACAACACATAAAAATTACTTAAATACACCCATTCACCTCTCATAAAAATAATCTTTGTTACACAGGTGCAGATACAATATAATAAAAACCCTGAACTGCTGCAAAACACTACCACATCTATAAAGCCAACGTTACGTCTCCACATGAAAGATATGCCTTCACATCGACGAAGATTTTACACCCACAATTTAAATGGAATATATCTTCAAAAAAAACTCCACAACTTACCCAAAAATATCATTCTATTTTATTTCTAAATTTATTGCATTTTATTACTTGTTGTTTTAACCTTAATACCTGTTGTATATTTTATTCACATTTAATTTAATCCATAATATATTTTAGAAAATGTAATATGAGATCTCATACTTAACAAAACATTGTTAATTGTAAACAATACCTTCAAAAAGTTCAGCCTGAAGATGGCTCCATAGATAGGTGCCAAATCATGTAGCTGTGAAATATGATGTGGAACATCTTTTAATAATAGTAGCCTAATAGAATGTTGGACTGCCTGCAGGAATTTTGTGCCATGATGTACAGTGGAAGCAGCTATTCTTATCCTTGTGACTGACCTTCAAGGAATCTGTGTCATGGTGTACAGTTTCATCAACCAGTTTCAGGAACTGTGACCCATGTTGTAGAGTGAAGTAGCTGATCTTGTATTTGTGACTTGTCTTCAGGAACTCTCTGACATGGTGTACAGCTGAAGCAGCTAATCAAGTCCAAGGTCGACATGGGTTCAGCTTCTATGTGATAGATGTGGCATTGAAATTGGTGAAGGCTTCCCGAGCTGAAGAGGGCAGGATCTACAAGTCTGCATCCAGGCTGAACTCCTACATCAACATTGGCAGGTAGTAACAGAGAAAAGAAGAGAATTTAATGTGTAAGGACTGTGATCGTGAGAACTATGTGTCAAAACAGTGTGCGCAGACTTCTTTCCATCGGCCCTTTAAGTAGCAGCTCATATAAATGCTCCTTCCTTTCTCGTTGTGTCTTAACCTTTTAAAGCCTAGCAGCTACTGAATGTACCATCAGGTTTTCATTAAAAAATTCTACATGGTGCTCACATTATGTTTACATATTTTTTACAGATCTCAAAACAAATGGCAACTTTTACCTTACACACATTAAGTGGTTGGTTTTTTTATATAAAAGAGGTGTAGTGTGTTAACTGCACAGTATGCTTTGAATCCTTATATGAAACAGACACAGTGTTTCGTTAGAGGGTTAATTATGATTTATTGGTGTTAATTATTCAGCACATTGAAAGTCTGTCATTGCAAACTTTCTTATAACAGGAAGTGCGTTGTAGTGACAGTTTAACAGTGCGCTCAACTTGTGTGTGTTGTGTGTAGTAAAATTATTCAGTAGCAGTGACTACTTGTGCGTTAACACTTGTGGTATGACTAGTGACTTGAACTTTTTTTCTTATCTGTAAGCACTGTTAATGTAGTCTCATGATAGTTGCAGGCCATTTCTCAACATTATGAATTAGGAGAAAAATACATGGTACTTTACACACACACACAAGACCATAGTATGGGGGGGAGGGGGGTATCAAAACCTACTATTTGTAGCTAATGTTGCTGAAGAATGGAAGGGAATATGGAGAAAACCAGACCTGCAACACAAGTGCAGTTTGGCACAGCATAACATACAAACAAGCAGAGAAGAGAATGGTGGCATGCAGGCTTGTGTTTCTTCCTCTTTACCCCACTCACACTTTAGAAGCTCCAGTTAGCATGGGAATGTGTAATTTCATTATGTGTGCTTGTTGTGTGATGTTCAAAATCCTTCACATTACACATACAGTAGTGTGCTGTTATGCAGTGAGATTCTGTTTAGAAGTTTGTAATGTTCAGAAGCCATGGCAGGTAGCAGTAAATACAAAGCACAGTTTGTTGCTGCAAAGCTTGTAATCGAGGCCTGCAAAGAAAAGTGTAATTACCAAATAGACTGATTTAAAACTTTGGGCACAGGTAAAATACATGCATTGCTAACAGTGTACTTCTTTTTAGAGTTGTAGCTTATATAGTATGTGAAATATAATGTGTAATGTGGACAGGTGCAGAAGGGGGCATTTAAATTGAAAAGTGTCCCAGTTGTGATTAAGTGGCCTGGAATTCAAAACCAGGGGTTCTCAAACTTTTCTTGCTCTCATATCACTAAATAAAATTTTACAAAGTCAGTATACCATCAATCCTTTTTTATATTTAAATAAAAAAAGTGAAATTGGAAAGAGTGACTGAGAGCATGAATGAGTTATATAATATTGCCAGCAATACTGAATATTAGCAAATACGCTATGTTGTAATTATTGTTTTAAATTTTTATTCTTGATTTTATTTGGATTTTTTATTAAGGTTACATACCTGTAAAGAGTGGTTGGTGTACCAATAGTGGTACACATACCATAATTTGAGAAACGATGCTCTATACTGAATGTTAAATGAGAGAACCTCAAATTGAGAAACATTAAATGGGAGTTCCACCATAATGGACACAGAATTTATGATGCTGTTCAGTGTGGTGTCTGTATTGTTGATTAATTTTGCAGCAGTGGATACATATCTGCAATTAAACATTGAGACAAGTGAAAACAAATATTGAAAACATGTTTGCTTGGAATAGAAATGGACTTTTTGCTGTTGTTTGGGCAATCAGCCATGAAACTTTGTGTTAAGGATCAGTGATTCAGAGTCAGAGCAGCTAATCTTTGAAGAGTATTTTATTGCACTGATTTGCCATGAAGTCTTCAAAGTTTTTGTCCTGGGTTTTTGAGTGTTAAATTTGCTTGTCTACAGCACAGTGCATTTTGTTCCTATGTGTAGTGTGCTGTACACCCACTGTGTTGTCAAACTGCAGGAGGTCATGGAGTGTCATGCAGGGACAGCAGTTCTTGCAGTAGAGTGCTTTAATGAATTGTTTGGGCTTGTATGTTCTCATCACAAGGACAAACTGGTACAGTTCCTGGGAGAAGTAGGTATGTCTCTTTTGTAACTTATGGAGACAGTGCTAACACAGTAACTTCCTTTGTTTTAATATATAAGTTAACAGACATAATTTTGGCATGGTTGTAGTAGAACTTTTCCAGTGGAGTTATTGAAAGCTGGTTACTTCCTAATTTGGGAACCTGGTAAAATGCACTTAATTTATTTTTTAAAGCTTTCAAAGAAATATTTAGATTTGTGAGCAAACATTTCTGATGCTTTGATCTGGAGGTTCAGAATTTTCCCAGACCACTTTAACAAATTTCCCACTGTTGTGGGTAACATAGGGATAAAAACGCTTTCATCCTACCCATTGGTTTGTATGGGATGTGACATGTATAATCTGGTTCATAGCTGCCAACAATTCAGAACAACTTGCTGCCTGCCACACTTCCTAAATACAGACAATTTCAGGATTGCACACTTTTTTTTTTTCAGTTGTAGCATAGGCCTCTTGCTTAACATATACAGGTTAGCTCTTCTTTATGTTACAAGCCCATCAGAAGTTTAGAAGTTTAAAATCTCTCCAAACTTTCAAGTACGGTAAGTTTTAATATGCCAGATTACAGTCTTATTGCTGGGCAGAGCTGCTGCCTCTAGACTTCCAGACAATCCTGGCTTTATAGTTCTCTTTCCTCGGGAAAGGGAGTCCCTGTGCCTTTCAGCTCGTAGGAGTTGGACCCCCCATGGGTCCACAGGCCTCTTTTGGCTATATTTACAAGCTCACCACTTGTGATAAGCTTCCACATCCACCTAGAGGTTACGTTGTGCCGTGAGATGTTTATTATCTGGCTGCAGTGTATTTGGCCTTAAAGGTAGCTTCACTGAGACATTTTCTTTTACTTTTTCAACTTCATTGCTCAATCAGGAGGATTGTTTCACTTTTATGAATTGCAAAGGGTGGGCAAGGAACTATCATGTCATATTTGAAGATATGACCCTTTATCTGTGTACGTAATGTACAACACTGACAGAATCAGTCATGGTGGTGCTTTCAGCATTATAATATTTCCACACAGGTTTGCTGTTTGAAACCTATCACCTTCAATTTCAAATCAGTGCCATATTATCATTGCTTGCTGAATGTTATTTCTTTGGTATGTTTTGTTGCTGACTGTAGCTTTGGGAGTGTAGCTGGAAACAGCAACATAATAGTGGGAATGGTTTAACAATCATACCACAACCTGTAGTACAATTGACTGTATTATAATATTTCTTCTAATAAGAACACATCCATTCCATTCCATTCATACTACAATTTTTGTATCATTTATTCATTTTCATCTTTAATTTCGGCTTTTATAATTGATGTGTCATATGTTCATGTAGGAACTGTGCCAATTGAGGAAGGTCTCACAAAACAGTTGCTTGCTCTGGTATCAAAGCAGGAAGAGCTCTTGATAAGCATTTTATCAATGGAAGATGAAGCAGAAGATGAGGCAGCAACAAAGAAGATCATTCTTTTGCTTATACAAGGCCTTACCCAGTTCACACTTCAGATCCCATGCAATGATGATTGTAGCAAGGTGAGGCAGTGTTGTACTATGGGGTAACACATGTGTGAGGTGTATCCGGCTAGGTATTTTAACACGCTCACTGTTACATTAGTTTTCCACTCAAGAGCTGGTACTTCTGCTGCACACACTGTGTGTGGTTAGTGTTCCCTTTGCAAGTCTAAATTTTCTGTTAGCTTGAGAAATGGTGTCTAGGTCAGTGACTGCCTGCCAATCACCTATGGACACCTTGATACCATCTGAAAGGTTGGGTGCTCAAAGGTGTCAAAATGTTCATAAAACATTGAAAGTCTGTTAGAGTGGAAGTTTGCATTGGTGTAAAATATTGCTTTTACACAGAATATTTATTATAGCCAGAGTTGCACATGGAAACATAATATTTCACTGGAAATCAAACAGGATATTGTTATGAATGTCTTGCTGTGACTAGAGACGACACAGGATTCCTTGAAGAAATTGTGGATTGTTAGGCAGGACTGATACTGCAAATTAATCATGTTGGTAAATTCAGACTAAGTATACCAGTAAAAAACTACAAAGTGCATTTCACAGTGGTGAGAGTTATTATATGGTACATTTGGAGACATTATGGAGGAAATCTTCATAACGTGGTGACATGTCTGTATATTGCTGGACAAACATAATTACTTTAAGACGTATCTATTGTGATGGCTTTTATGAAGGTATTATCAGTACTCTTTGACACATCATTTGCCATTTTAAATACTATGAATTGGAAAAATTGAACTCTTTAACAACATGTCATATGTACCTTGTGAAGACTGCCAGAATACTACATATGTTACCAGTACTTTCCCAGTAACTGTTATGTACAAGGTTCTTATACACCCAGTGAGAAATGAGAGTACTAGTAACAAAAGGAGGATTGAAATTTTTCCGTGTATCATCTCCATACATACCTGAGTGGAAGAGGCTACTGCTCTAAGAAACATATCAGCACAAAAAAAGTAATGTATCAGACCTCCATATAGTCATGATTGACATTTAAGCATTTGCTCCACTGTGGCATCAAGGCTTGTGTTTCAGCATAGGAGAAATCTGTCAAGTGTTTGTAGTCAGGAGGTGACAGCTAGCTTCATGTCAGTGTCTGTGCAAATTTCTTGCAGCCATGTGATTCCTATGGGGTCAAAAGTGACGGACATTGCTGGGTTCAAGATTGGGACTGTAAGGAAGGTCATCCATAACCTTCCAGCCATAGCACTGTAATGAGTCACAAGGGTGGTTGCCCATATGGGGCCAGTGATTTACATCACTGGGAAGACAAGAAGCACCTGGCTAGTGCAACAAATGGTATGTAACAAGCTGTCACCACCATTTGCACTGCAGGGACACAAACCTTGGTGCCAGGTTGAGACAAATGTATTTATGTCAATAGTGACTTCATGGACAACTGATGTGTACCATCTGCTACCCACATGCAAAGTATATTTTGAAGTCAGAATGAAGTTCTTGGCATCAAAGGACTTGTTACATCATTTTCCAAAACTTCATTATATTTAGCACTCATATTCATGATGTCAGTTCCTTCTTTAACTCTAAATAGAACACAAAAAAAAAACTTGTTTTCCATTGAAGTAAATATGGTATGTAATTGTTTAATGAAAGTTTGGTTTCTAAAATACATATTTAAGGTACTAAACTGGGTGCAGACATTTGTACGAGAGAAGGTGTTGTCAAATGTGAACCACGTGAAAAGGATGTTGTCCCTGCTGTTTACACTGGAGATTCGTTGCAAGGGAACCAGTCAGTTGTATGACCACATTGCTATGCAGCTTGGCAGACTGATGGGGACTGTTGATGTGAGTCCACAATCTGTAACTTTGATTGCTGTACATAGTGCCAATGCATTTTATACTGGTCTCAGTAAATATACTACATGTTACAGACTGGTCACAGGTATTATGTAGCTAATTTTCAGTACATTTACCATTATTGAAATCATCCTTTGCTTTTTCAGTTTGTGTTTTAGGCCAGGCTGTTGCCTGTTTCAGCTTTGTATTTTTTATGATTCCCTTCTTCCTCTTGTAGAGCATCCTATACCTCTTCTTTCATGGTGTTTGTATTTAAAAACTTGCAATGGTATGCAAGGTTTTTTGTTCATTCATATTCCATTTTATTTGTGTTCCACACTTTTGTCCTGAAAAGTAAAAACACACAATTCTGTTTCATTGAATTATTTTCATTATTTACCAAAGCTTTTAAAAGTACATTGGTTTATGGTGTCAAGTACTAGGATGACTGTGTATGACGATTTGGAAGGCATGCACAAGGAATGGTCATTGCTTATTTGAACAGTGTTTGTCATGTGTTGCATTATTGTAACAGTTTGTGCAGACAGTTGCGTTTTTATACTAATGCGACCCCTGTGTTTAAAAATGGCTGCCACAACTGGTCCTGGTGGACTTCAAATCCACAATTCCTGGTTAACAAATGGGAAGAGAAAGAGTGAAGTAAGTATTTTTGAGGATAACCCTGAAGGAATTCTATGTATGGGATACAGGTTTTTGGAAGGACTGTAGTGCTAAGGAGAGAGAGTCCTGTGGTGATAAAGGTGGAAATGCTGTCACAGAATTGTCATGGAGGAACAGTGGGAAGAATTGAGATCTGATTGAAGGAAATCCCAGCACAGAGTAGGAATACAAACATTACACCGTAATATATTTGGTAATTGTTTCTTCTGTAGTCACATTTCTAAGAAGTCTTATTTCACATTGCTTGCAGTCTGCTGTTACTGTTTTCTGGCCATGTCCAAGCTTCATTTTATTTACCTTAAAGTAGGGCAGACACAAGGCCTTAGGAAACTTTGACTTTGAGATAAAAGAACTCTCACCCATGTGGCTTTGCTGTTACGTGACAGGATGAAGAAATTGGGGCACACACATCATACTCCGTAATAAAGACTGGCTATGAAAGTGCAGTGCTATTTCTCCTGTGTGACACTGTGAAGCAAATATTGGAACATGTTGATTGGGTAGTTTTGCGATTACGAGCTGAATACACTGCCATGACACATTCTGTTCCTGACAGGTTGCAAGCAGGTAAGTGCTAGTTTTTTAGAATGTATGGTACTGATTGTTTTCTGGGAGAGCCAAAGGTGCAAATAGATGATGAACCTTACAGTTTTGCATGTTTACAATGAAAAGTGTAATAGTTAGCTTCACCACATCCATCTTTATGTAACAACTGAAGAACTACTGAACAGATCGTCATAAAATTTTATATTTGGTATTTTATTAACACTTGTCAGCGTGTTCTGATTTTTGCTAAAAATAAAAACAAAAATTGTGTGTACTCTATATGAAGACATGTATGCATTTCTGTAACCATTCTGAGTGTAACCCATGCAAATCTCATGAAATATGTAGGGAGCAAAGAAGTTGTGACAAGTGTAAGAAAATATGAAACACATTTTTTACCTATATAATTAGCAATAGTATTCAGTCAAACACAACAAACATATGGTATGTTATTTATTAACTAATAAACTTGGGCGACCTGTTTCGATTCAAGTGGAATCATCATCAGGCCGTCTCTAAAAAACATAGATCCATTACACAGAGCTATTAAAATACGTTATCCCAAAACGTGTTTTAATAGGTTTATTAGTTAATAAATAAAATGCCATATGTTTGTTGTGTTTGACTGAATATTATTGCTAATTATATAAGTATCAAACACTTCGGGATGGAAAACATTAAGTTAAATATATTTTACCCCATACACTTGTTACACAGATCACACAGTTGTTGAGGTGATTAAATTAATGAATGAACATACCGGAATTGTTATGCTATATGTATATTTTTTGGCTTGTCTTCTTTGTGTTCATTGGTAACACCAGTTACCAAAGTCTAGTTTCATTCCCAGTGAATGATTTTCAGAACGGGAGCGTCTGAAGAGCAAGGAGAGTGATGTGGTGCATCAGATTGGCCAGTGTGTGCAGATCCTGAACTATATTAGCAATCTGGCACTTGAGCCAGGCCCTGTAACTGATGCTGTCCTTAAGCTGCTGACTCATCAATATACAAGTCTCACTATGCTCACGAAATACTTCATTTTTCGTTGCACCAAGAAGAATCCTAGCTTTCAGTCTGTGAGGTGTGGTATTTTTAGTCAAGTCTTCCTGAAGCAGGGAAAAATATAGGCATTCAAAGTCATCCTGCTTTTAAGATCATATGATGGCCACATGATGATTGGTTGTGGTTTATAATGCAAATCACCAATAATAAAGTGGTGTTTTTCATAAATTCATTAAACATTTTATTTTAAATAAGCATTTATGTTTTAAATAGTTTTGTTTCATTTTTGCTCCAAAAAATTACACTTTTGCTTTGTGGGAGTTCAATAAAATTCATATTTAGTCTCAAGAGTTCCCCAAATACTAGAGTTCAAAGACCACTTATTTAGGGTGTTTCTATTATGTGTGATCTTTGTCTGCCTATTTTTAGGTTTGAAATGGTGGTGAAGCTGGCAGGAAAATATCTCTCACCCCACGTCTACAATTTGATTTCTCACATTGAGGTCAGTAACATTGAATTGTAAATGTACATGCAAATGCATGTACATTTACAGTAGCATTTAGCCTTAACTTGTCACTGCTTGAATGTGTATTAATCCAATTTACATAGTATTGAGCAAGTTAGCTAAAGCTGTTTCTCGTGAATGAGAAGCGTTATTGTGTTCTGGGTGAAGCAAGGAAAACAAAACATGCATTGATCACAGGTTTTTATTTGTGCAAGTTGTGAAAACTGCTGTGGAAGGCAGTATTAAAAATGCAGTGTAGCACAAATGTGGTGTTACAGGTGCTGAAGTGTATAGCAGTTTTTTAAAAGAATGCAAATGAAATGAGCTATTGTATGTTTTTTATTATCATACGTGATAGTTTGATAGTTTAGACCAGTTGTAGTTTATGGTTGTGAAATATGGGTCCTTAAAGAAAGTGTTATACAGAGACGATCAGTATTTGCAAGGAAAATATTAAGAAAAATATTTCGGCCAACTAAAGAGGTTAATGATATTTGGGGAATTAAAACAAACAAGCGGTTGGATGAGTTAATAAATCATTGGAACATAATTTATTTTGGTAAAGCCCAATGATTGAGTTGGTTTGGACACATAATTAGAATGCCTGAAACCAGTATTGTAAGGAAAATATACAAATGGAAACCATCTACAAGTAGACCAGTGGGAAGGCCTAAGTCCCGATGGGAAGACGACGTCAAAAATGACCTGAGAGAGATGAAACTTATAAAATGGGTAGAACAAGTTCAGAATCACCTTAAATGAAAGGATATTGTTGAGAAAGCCAGGACACTACCAGAGTTGTAGTGCAGAAGAAGAAGAGGATAGTTTGATAGTATGCTCCATCTACAGGATAATGATAGTGTGGGCTGTAATGGTTTTTGTGACTTTATGTATGAGGGGTTGCTGATAAGTCCTTAGCCCGACCAGGAAGGAAACAAACTACAGCGACCAAATTCGGGATTTATTCAACATACTTCCCACGAAGATCAATACACTTCTTAGCCCATTGCTCTAACTTCTGCAAGCCACTCAAAAAAAAATTCAGAAGATTTTCCATCCAACCAGGTCTCCACGGCAGCAGTGACCTCCACGTTGGATGAAAAATGGTGACCTTTCAATTGATTTTTCAGTCCAGAGAACAGGTGATAGTCCGACGGGGCCAGATCCGAAGAATAGGGTGGGTGATCAAGACACTGGAAGCCCAGGTAGGCCAGTTTCTTTGGGGTTGCAAGTGCCCGGTGAGCTGCGGCATTGTCGTGCAAGAACAAGACCCCCTTGGTGAACTTCCCATGGCATTTTTCCTTCAAAATGCCCTTCAATTGCATCAGCAGAGATGAGTAATACTCCGCGTGTTAGTTTGCCCCTTCGGAAGGTAATCATTGAGGAGGATGCCGTCTTGATCCCAAAAAATCGAGGCGAGAACTTTTCCAGCAGATTTTTGCACTCAGAATTTTTTGGGGGCAGGGTGAGCCACTATGCTGCCACTTCATTCATTGTTACTTTGTCTCCGGGTCATAGTGATATAACTAGGTTTCGTCCCTGGTCAATAATCGCGACAGGAAATCATTTGGATCGCGCCAAAAAATTCCAAAAGTTGCTCAGATGACTGGCACCATTGACATTTTTGATCCGCATTCTGGTATTTTGGGACCCACTTTGCGAAGAGCTTCCGCATGTCCAAATCGTCATGAATGATGGACCCAACCCGCTCACGTGAGATGCCCAGTTGCTCAGCTATTGATTTTGTTGAAATCCACTGGTCTTCCAAGATTAGGTCATGAATTTGGTCAATAATCTTCGGGGTTGTCACTGTTTTGGATCGTCCAGTACGAGGTGCAACACAGGTGGAAAATCACCACGTTTACAGTGGCCCACCCAGTTTTTGATGGTGCATAATCCCCTAATGTTGCTTTCAGAATGGTGTGAATTTCCTTTAGCACCTTGCCTTGAAGGGAAAAAGAACTTGATGACAGCTCTCATCTCCATGTTGTTGAAATTTCGCGCATCACTTGACATGATTCCTTTCAGCCTCTGTAACAAGAAAATACTTGCAATTCAACACATAAACAGACCCCTCTTTCCAACGACACTATTGATTCCATCCTACAACAGCGGGAAGTATTTTGGGCTAAGAATTTATCAGCACCCCTTTGTATTTAGTTTCAGTTTATATCTTGTATTTCACTTATTGGGGTATGGTAATTTCTGACATGTTAGTTTATGAAAGTTCATGTGAGAAATTGAAATGTCTGAAAATAAATTACAATGGGATTTGCAATCAACATTGTAAAGTGTAACTTTAGTGACAAGACTTATGTATTTATCTCTTGCTGAGGGTAGTTGCGTATGTAGTTCGATATATGCATATTTTCTGATTTATCTTCATTGTCAGAAATGACAACGGGAGAAAGAAGCCTAGTATGAAGGTGTGTGTTTATGTTGACTCATGCAAGACATATCTTGTAGGCCAGGCAGAAAAATGAGAGTGGTACCAAGAAGAAGAAGAGAGCTGACCCATTGCTCATGAAATCAAAGGTACTTAGGGAGACACGATGCATCCCACAGCTTATCTTCGAAATGGAACAGTACGAGAAGTTTGTCATAGAGTTGTCCAAGAAATCTAAGGTGAGATATTTGATCATTATCTTTTAACCAAATGACAACTCACAGTGCCTGTAACAAAGTATTTTTAGTGGAATTATGCTATAAAATGAAATCATAAATTTGTATTCATTAATGTTAATACTCTTACCTAGTTAAATTACATGCAGCAGGCATATGTACTATTTTTTGTCCAATATATTGTTACTGTCTTCGTCAGTATCACCTTATGTGGTAGCTACAAACTTTAAAATAGGAATAACACTCAACTTAAAAATTTACAATATACTCACATGATTTAAAGAAAGGATTAGGAAAGAGTATATGAATCTCACAAAAATTTGACTGGAATACTTGAACGTTGTGTATGCAGCTATAGGAAACATATATATTTGCAAAAGTATACATTACACTTCATCTTGCATTTGGTTGGTTGTAATATGTATGCAGCAGAAAAGAAAAAATGACATAAAATTACATGTTAACATATATTAGACTAGAGACCTTAGGGAAGTAAAATGAGGAATAGCATTTACTTGTGGGAACTCTTGAATGGCGAGGAAACATCAATGGAAAAGATGTCATAGCCACATCTTTTCGCAGGGAGTGTTGTCAGTTGCAAGTGCACTTATTGCTATTGTGTATCTGGTTACAGGTTAATCTGATGAGTTACGTGAAGCTGAGCACTTATCGTGATTTCCGCATTAAAGCCAACCTTTTGCAGGCTGCTGATAACCAGAATCAGTCTGTCAGTGTAAGTGTTTGTAATGTTACTTGTATTGCTTACTAAACGCTTGGTGTCTTATGAACGAATCATCCCATATTAACTGTGGGCATTTCAGGATGACTTCTGTGGTTTAAGAGGTTTTGAATTGTAAGCTGGCATGGAATGCCGTTTTAAAGGAAGTATGTAAAGAAAACATTCACAATAGGAAACAGTAAATCAACAGGAAAGTGAAAAGTATAAGACTTGCAACACTCAAATGACCATTAGTCATAAAATCTTCTCTGTCCCTAGCAATTCTTGAAGATGGCAACATAGAAGGTCTCTGCATTGTACTTGTGCTGTGGATTGACATAACTAACTGACTCTGATTTTATCAAGACCACATCTTTGATGCTAAAATTTTACTTGTTCATTGAGAGTAAAAAACAATTTTTGGGCTAGGTGATTAGATTTTAAATTCTAATAGGGGTGTTGGGATGTTAAACTTTGTCACCACATTTGTAATAACCTTGCAACTCTTCATTGTGTCATTGTTGTATACTATAGGTTATTATTTATAGAATTTTGCTGGAGCATGATGTGTATTGATTCAAGTTTCATATACAGAATTGCAGTCATCCCTTTGACCAAAAATTGTAGTTGACAATGCTAGTTAATGTTCCTTCTTAATAGTACACTGCTTTCTGCACCTAGGTCTTCTCATTGGTTCCTTCAGATTTGTATCAGGTGTTAACAAAAACTTTGTGGTCTGGCTGTAAGATGACATTTCTCATGCGCTAGATGGATGTAGGTTAGAATGTGTTGAGTCTTTTGTCTTTGATTTTTAAGTTCTACTAAGCATATTTTTTAAACCTGGTCCATGTGTCTTGTCTTCCACTGTGTCTGCTGCACTTCAGAAAAGACGGTGTTTAAAGTTAAGCATGCATGCATCAAGTTCTGTGTCCATTTAGCCCAAATGGCTACAAGAACGTTTGTGAGATTGAAGGAACAGTCTTCTCAGTGGAAGAATTTGTCTCTGTGTTGACAGAACACCAGACACGTTTGTTCCACTATGAAGTGCATGCTGATCATTTTTTTGACACGTGGAATTGTGCATCATGAATTTGTTCCACAGAAACACACTGTGAATAAACATTTATATGTAGATGTTCTATGACAACTGTGGGAAGATGTGTGGAAACAATGAGCTTAGCAGTGGAACACTGTAAATTATTTTCTCCACATTGACACTGCTACTACTTACCCAGCTTTATCTGTATGGAAATTTTTGGCCAGTGATGCTATGTATGTTTTTCAGCACCCTCTGTACTCCCCATGTCTACCACTCTGTAAATTTTCTTTTTCTGAAACTCAAATTAACACTGAAGAGAAGGAGGTTTTGTGACACCAACATGATTCAACAATAATTGCAGGCTACACTTGCAGGATTCTGAACAGAGGACATCAGTAAATACTACCAATAATGCTAAAATCATTTGGATTGCTGTGTCAGGTTGCAAGGGGATGACTTTAAGTGGGACAGTATGGAAAAGCACATAAATGCTGGTATCACTGAAAAAAAAGTAATGTCCAGAAGCTTTCTGGGTAACTCCTCCTGTGTATTTTACATCTCTGCTATATGTGCTACAGAATAGCTCTCTTATTTTCTACAATGTTCACTTTTGTATTTTCAGAATGTTGCAAATGATTCTGTTGTGACTGGGAGGGAGGGACAAGAAAATGTACATGATAGCAGTACTGTGAATGAACCTCCCAGAAAGAAGAATCGCAAGAAGTAATGATGTGTTACAATTTATATCAATCACTTCATGGCTGTGACTAATTGATTTGTGCATTTCCTCTGTAAACCATGAAATTGGACTTTCCTTCCACTGAGAGATGATGCAACAGACACGAGCACTTCAGTGTGTAAGAACCATTTAACATATGATACATTTTAATCTGGTTTTTGAATTTGGAATCTTTGCATTTCCGTGCTGAATGAGTGCTGTTTATATGTGTGTGTGTGTGACTTTGTTTTCCAAAGAATAATATCTCTATGTTGTGACAGTGCATAATCTGGTAGAAATTTGTCGTTGTGTTAGAGGAACATGCCCCATCTGATGGGTACACTCTGAAGAAGGAGGCATTGTGTTTTTCCAAAACATTGGGAATTTTCTGCCAGACTGCAGGGTCTGCACTGGAGAGAGCTATGGCATGTTCCTTTGAAATGTTGCGAAGATTTTACCAGACTACACAACACATCCCACAGGACAGTATCCATCAGTGCCATCTCCATGAAAACCTCTTGTCCTATGTTGTGTTAGCTGTTTCCTGTTGTGGGCCTGATAGACAACACCCAAAGAAATATAAAATTTACTCCATAATCTGGCTTGCGTTTGCTGTAGCCGAGGCTGTTGGAGCGACTTGCAAGCATCACAGTAGAGTTTTTAGGTATGATTTAAATCCCTCCAAAATTTTTTTATTTACATGGCAACTTCAATTTCTTAATTTTTTTATCATCCTTTCTTTGAAGTTTTAACTATTGTGTATTGTGGTAATAATGAGAAATTGACTATTTGCTGGGCCAAGAATAGGTATTTCAGCTTCTTAATAGTGTGTAACTTCTCCCTAGTAGAGTCACACTCTACGCATAACAGAGTAAGCGAAATATGACACCTTGTATGAGATGTGTTACTTTTAGTTTGGACACTTTCAAATCCTGTGGATTGACACTACAGTCTTCTAGGTGTGATGCTATGTAGTTTGTCAGATTTTTTCCAATATTATGGAGGAATGTGCTGCCTGTCACAAGCTGTAAGTAGCTTTACCATGAACATTAGTACTTTCAGTCGGAATATATGTGCATTGAATTTTTATTTTATGTATGTCTCAGATAACTCTGTACATGTAGTGTAAATTGTCTGAATAAGTTAGGCTATGTTTTTTTTAAAGAAGTTACAAATTCTGTCTACAAGTTTCCTGTCCTGTTATGTATCATAGCAGAAGTTTTACATTTGGCTAGGTGTGCTTTAAAGATGTAGGAGTACTTTGTTTTAATTTTGAAGATTGCTGTCTTTTAGCATATGATGCCAAGTAGTCTGGTGGAAGTCCTCTTTTATTTCTAGATCTGGGGTGGCCGCAACATGGCTTATATACATCACTAATCCAGCTCACACAAGTTGCCTTAAAAAAATATGTGCAGGTAGTGTAAATGTGCTTGAAGCAGACCTTGACCAGAATTTTAGAAGTTTTTTTTAAAGAAAGAGACTCATCCAATTGAACCTAGCCTATTGTAGCTGGATGAACATAAATAAGAAGCCATCAGATACGGAAACAATATTTTATTTAATGAATGCATGGGTCTTGCCTAGGTTGCCTTCTACAGTGTGGCTTCTGAATCTCATCTAGCTGGCAACAGTTGATCCAGACCCTTCTACCAGACTGCATAGGTTCAAGTCCCAGAAGACAGCGGTCTTCATAATTGTTGCCATGAAAACCTCAAATCTGCTTCCTCCCTCCTCCTCCAGCTGGAAGTTATTTGAGGGAAATATTATATGTTCAGTAGTAAATGTGTCTGAATTTAGGATACAGCCTTGGAAGTGTACCAAGTGTTTGCCTGTATGATTGTTGTAGTCAGAGGCTCTGTAACTGAGTTACAAGAAGAAGTTGATATTATGAATAAAAAGTAAAGAAGTATAACTTCTTAGAATGTCAGAAGAATTAATACTTAGTATTTCTAATCATCGTTTTAATCAGTTGGGTTACTTGATGCATGTACTGGTGTCATATTACATTTTCCATTATGCTTTGATCCCTTCCTATATGTGGGGCCCAACAGTGAGGCTGATGGTGGATGAAGCAAATTGATAAGTAGCTTTGTAGTTTATAGTTCTCAGTATATACAGTTAGGATGATGAAATCAAGAAGGACATAATGGGTGAGGTCAATAGCACAAGTGGGAGGAGAACAGAAATTGCTACAAAGTTTTAATCAGAAAGTCTGAAAGAAAGTGAGTGCTTGGAATACCTGTGGCTTGTTGGAAAGGCTGTCAGGAACCTTTCATGGATGAAAGCTGCTTTGGAACAGGATAATCTGGGTGACCACTGAGGAATCATTGAATTTGAGAGATAGAACACTTGACCTACTGGAAACGTTACAAAATACTATAAATGAAATGTGCTGTAGTCAGGATGTATCTTTTTAGGCACATTTACATCTGTACATAGTGCCTGTTAAAGCCATTTCATTCATCTGGCTGTGCCTGTGCAAATTTGAGAATACTGAACAGATTTCTCTAAAACCTGATAATGGAGAATTTTACAAAACTGTCAGGCTGTTTCAATTTTTGGAATATGGTATGTGAAGACCGTCACTTGTGTGTTTGCACATTTTGAGCATAACTCCATAAATAACTGTTGGAGTGAAAAATGCTTTATACAAAGACTGGAAAGAAAAATTAAATACACAGTTTAGGTCCAGTTTGGATTTTGAGGTCCAGCTAAAACTCTTAAAAATAATGGTAAAGCTTCCCATTTGTAAGGGTTTCATGTTCAAAAGTTTGTATGTTTGAGAGATAATTTTCTTCTGATTTTTAAACAATGAAAGCCATTCAGTATGTTTAAAAGGCATTGCAACCCTTGTTCATTTCTTGATGACTGAAATTTACCCTAGTTGGCAGTCGCTTGTAGACCACATTGTTTGTCACATGAAACCTGTAACCTGTCTACACAATAGCCCTTTTATAACTTGGTTGTCCCGTCGTGCTGAATCTGGAGCCGAGTGTGGTTCACCTAATCACATATAGTTTTAGTTGTATTCTTTTTACTTGTTTTATTTATTCATTTTATTCTTGATATAAAAAAGGGCGTGCTATATCCAGCTAAACAACTAAACCATTTTCTATTAAAATAACACAGTCACTTGTACTCCGTCACTTACATCGCTGTCATACACGACGGCTTTCCCACTGGATTGCTAGCATCCGTTATCTGCTGCTAACGTTCCTTGTTTAAACCTCTCCCCATACAACCCCTCCTACCTATCACCAATGGTTCCTGAACATACATTGACAGATTAAACTCATAACGCATGGCCACGAACTGTCTGTAACTGACGCCAGCAAACCTAATAAACAACTATACTAAAAATGATCAGCTACGACTGTTTGTTTCCAGGGATTTATCTAAATATTGTTACAACAATATGCCCTTTATAATCATTTTATAAAGTTTTCAAAGTCAAACTATATTTCAGCATGTTTTGATGGTGGCCACCACCATCATCAGAGAAAGTTCACTTTGTAAGGTATAACAACACATTATAAAAAACTGTCTTATTATGCACATACAGTTGAATCCACTTGACATTGTCAACATAGAATATGGTGGTAATATAATATTAAAAAGTGTACGTCATCACGACTACTTTATTACTCAAGGTAATTGTGTAGGCTACACGTTTCGACTATAGATTAGTCATCTTCAGGCCTATTTTTGTCGTTTGAGTCACAAGAAGCTATTCCAAAGTGTGCATAGTACCTTGTGACTCAAATGACAAAAATAGGCCTGAAGATGACTAATCTGTAGTCGAAACATGTAGCCTTTATAATTACCTTGAGTAATAAAGTAGTTGTGCTGACATACACTTTTTAGTGTTATATTACGTTTATAAGCACATTGTGATGCTTCCATTAAAAAAAAAAATAGAATATGGTGGGCTGAAGATTGTCAAGCACCATAGAAATTCCACTACAATCTTCAGCAATACTGTTTGTCTATGCTTACCAGAGTCTACATTGGTAGTGAGAAGTGGATCGAACTGTGTGCATAATAAGACAAATAATTTTTACATTTAGGTGTTTTAGCTTGTGAAGTGAACTTTCCCGCATGATGGTATTGGCTGCCACCGACACAAGTATGAATATAATTTGATTTTACAAGAACTTTCCAAAGTCATTATATAGTGCATATTTTTGGTACAATTTTTAGATAGATAATTTGTAAAAAATGCAAAGTGCAAACAATCATGTGAAATTTGTTTGTTTCTGGTCGTGCAGTTTCTCTTGTTTATTTTTTACTAAATTGATTGGATGATAGGAGATAATGCAGCAAGTCGTGAGCTTCAATTGAAGTTTTGCATGCAAAATATTGGCTGTTTACATTTTTGTGGTTTTGTTGTTAATTTGTACTAATTGGAATGGATGGTAATGTGCTTTGACTTAATGAGCACTGAAGGCCTGTGTAATGAGAAAGTGCAGTAAATGAAGGAAATGCCTCTGTGCCAACAACAGGTGACTTTAGACTGGTATTTTTTAGGTGGTGCATTATGATTTGTGTTTTATGAATTTTTATTTAGAACTATGTTAAGTAGATATTGAAGTTACCTTGATAACACACATTTGTGATTGATATAATTATGCAAGAATATGAAATAATTGCCTGGGATCAAAATACAAAAGTGGTTCCATACAAGACAGGCAATGTATGTGTAACGTAACATGGAGGTGCGTTCGCGTAACCACTGTTGCCGTGAGAACGCAATAAGTATTACATATTCGTAGTGTGTTTCTGTAAACCTTAGTCATCCAGCATGCAAAACGCAGTGCATGTTTGGCTCTACCATATTTTAAAATGTTGTCTTATAAATGGCAGGATATTTGGAAAAAAGTTATCATACATACAATGTTTGCTTTGATTTTCTCTCTGCAATTTTAGCCTGAAACATTTCTCATTCTAAGAAGAATTCAAGCGAGATACTGCCATGAATGTACATTGGTCTTCATGTGAAGTACCCATTATTGCTGTCAGATTTTAACGAAATTGTTTTTTATTGACAGATTTTCGAAAAATAATAAAATCTAAGATATTATGAAAATCTGTCCAGTGGGAGCCGAGTTGTTCCATGTGAACAGGCAGACAGACAGACATGACGAAACTAGTAGTCGCTTTTCACAACTTTGTGAACCCGCCAACAATGAACATAGCTTCTACATTTCCCTTCATGATTTTTCCTCTTTAGAGAGCCTTTTTTTACTGGTCTTGAAAAACTTCTTATGCAGGAAGCACAGCATTATACGATACAACTCAAGCTTATGTTAAAATGGTTTAAGAGTATCTAATTTTTAAGTGTGTAATAGCAGTGGACATTAAAGCCTTAATATTTACTGATTAGTCATTCATTACATAGTTCTGCCTGCTCACGAATTTCAGTAATTATTGCATGCCAATTTGTCGCTTTTTGTGAGGGAGCGGTTTATCAGTGTCTCATTTACAGTGCAGTGGTGTGGGGCAAAACCTCGTCTCGCAAACTTATTATGAGGAAAGGTAGGCGCTTATGGACCCCACCCCTCCTGCTTAAAATACACACTTTTTGGGCAACATACATTTACCCGGTTCTTGGGTAGCTGATGCTGGTAGCTTCTGCGGCACCTCAGTAACCGTGTTTTTAAAAGTTTCAGCATTCGGCAACGTCGTGTTTTCATTATTTGTATCTTTTAGACGCCGGACGATAAAGCCCGAAGCAGTGAATGGTGCTAAATGTGACGCAACTTCGTCGGAACCGCGTAGAATTGAAGTAATCTGTACTTTGTTGTTATTAAAAAGTCCAAATAAATACACTTATAGTATTTGTTTACAATATCATTACATCTTATTATAGTCTCCTACATGTTTCGGCCCTATGTAAGCCACCATCAGGGAGAAACATTGTTACAAGAGACGCATATGACACATGCGTATGTGTCCTTTTACAATGCGCCTTTGCGTCTATGAAAAATATACAGTGAAAATACATGTAAGAAATATAAGTATCGTGTTTGTCTGCTATAAAAGTTTTTCTCCCTGATGATGGCCCGCATAGGGCCGAAACATGTAGGAGACTATTATACTATACAGTGATATTCTACACGAACTACTATAAGTGTATTTAGTTGGACTGTTTAATAATTGACTAATACGGTAATTACGGAATTATTAAGATAATCCTTACTTTCTGAGATGTTAACGACACACGTAATTACACTGCGATGACAGACTGCAGAATGTTTCGTATTAAGATATATATGGTACATGTAGTTATCACTGGTATATATAGTTTGAAACGTGAAATGAAACAGCACATACGAATATCGCTACATAATTTCCGTCCGTTAAATTCGTGCAGTAGCCGTGTGAGACTTTCTTAGGGACTACGTGAAGTGGTTCGGGAAGATGGTCTGCCTTTTTTGTTATCTACCACAAAATAATAAAATTTCATTAGTATTTTGAACGTTTGCTGAAGGCAGAGCTCTTGATGCGTATTCAGTTCGCAAGAGCCAATTAAATTTACCGTTTGTGACACATTAATTTGCTAGCCTCTTGAAGAAGATTGCGAGCGTCAGCTGTTCGTGGCGTGCGAATTCTGGGTAACAATGACCATAGTCACGTGCATTTGCTGCTAGATCGCGGCACAGAGAATATATCATGGCATACTGGGCTCCCAGAGCAAATGCAGCGTGCTGTTCACGGACCCGCGTTACGCGGCAGTAAGACCCAAAGTTTTAGCTGTGTTATATGACAAAGAATTTTCAGTTCTGTTCTTTAGAATAATTTCCTTCTTTCTTCTTCCGTTGAGACTAGTAAAGAAAGGAGTAATTTGGCTGATACGTAAGTATGAATCAATTACAGCATTGTTTGTGTGAGATTTGCGGTGGAAGGAGTGGCTTCGTAGCATATTGTTTCAAGAAGACGGGATTTCCTAGTCAGTAGAGTGTCTAGGCTACAAGCTAAATTACAAAAGAATCAGAGGCGTATGTTTCAGTTCCCGTCGTGAGATTTTTTTTCGAAGTGTCCAGCCCGCCTCCATGGTCTAGCTATTCTTCTGTTCAGTGTACACAGGAGACACTTTCCCTGGGGTAAAGTGTCCGGGGCGTGAAGCTGACCGCCCACCCCATCCAGTACTGCGGTTACAATGAGTGGAGCTAGAACTCCACTCCCTCTCTGCCCTCATGATGTACATGTGCTTGCTTTACCTCTACATATCCTGTCAGCATGTGATTGACTCTTTGGATCCGTAACAGCAGGACGAAATAGATGTTAGCGATCAACAGTACGTATATATTTTAAAGGGAACCTGAACACCGCAATCAGAATATCGACTAGCTACGGGCTGGATGGTCCGGGGCTCGAATCCCAAGAGGGGCAAGTGATTTTTTTTTAAACCGTCTGGACAGACTGTGGGGCCAACCCAACCCAGTCTGCAATTCAATGGGTGCCAGGGTTCTTTTTCGGGTGCAAAACGGCCGGAGCGTGAAATTGGCCTCCCCCATCTAATGTCGAGGTTAAGAATGAGTGGAACTATGTCTCTACTCTGCCTATAGGCCTTCGTGGCGTGGAATGCGACAAATTTATCTTTTTTACTGATTATAAACGATATATATATCAAGCACACGATGTGCACCTATGTTAAGTTCGTTGAACTAATAAGTTGCTTAGGCCTGCATTTAATGAAGTTACAGGGTGTGTAGACATGATAGAATTTCAGTGACGATTAATTACGAATTTACAGCAGTTTCTAAGTTTTGACCGTACCGCCGATAAATGTCTATGTCATTTGTTTTTCTCTCCATAGCGAAGTTATAAGTGACTGTATAATCTGGACAAGAACATACAATGTTTTCTGAAATGTTATTCTCCGCCCGCGATATTATTAACTTTGTCTGACTATAATTGATTGTTGGGTCATGCAATGACACTGCTTATGTATATATATTTTCTTCAAAACTTATATATATATATATTGCTGTTATGGTTGCAGGGCAGAAATGCCAGTTCAGTTTAGATGGGTATTTTGAGTTGTGTAATTTTCGATCCACAACTGGAGCCGTGTCGATTCTGGCGACATGAAATTCCAGCCGCAGGAAAATGCTTTAGAGTAAGAGGCTGGGCCACGGAGTGACTAATGTTAGTGGGCTGATCCTCTCCGAATTGTTGTCGTTCGAGCTTAGTAAATGCGTTAATGTTTGCTTTGTCCGTTCGTGTTCTTTCCGAAGCGAATTCTGGGTGTGGTCCGTTATAAATACACGGTCGTTTCGGAGGAACATGTTGCTTCCATCTTCTATCCGTAAGATGGAGGCACCAACTTCCCCCAGAACGTTGGCACTTATCTTTCCGACCACACGACGTCGCGTCCCCGAAGGCAGTAGTCATAGTGGCCACATTAAGAACCTCACTACCCACTGTATAGATGTGTAATGCACGTCGC
>Ga0123352_10003255_pt1 | contig 23377 bp, 13 predicted proteins | sample TergutLab28metaG_FD_89700 | JGI IMG/M metagenome (GOLD analysis project Ga0123352, IMG submission 89700) | Labiotermes labralis P1 segment gut microbial communities from Petit-Saut dam, French Guiana - Lab288 P1 | ecosystem: Host-associated > Arthropoda: Insects > Digestive system > Gut ...
AAGTTAAAATACAAGAGTTTGTGTATAGAGATACAACGAATGTGGAACCTGAAATGTACGATTGTACCAGTAATAAATGGAGCCACTGGAATAGTAACGAGAAGCTTAAAGAAAAATTTGGAATCTATACCAGGAAAACACTCGATAGATCACTACAAAAGACAGCTATACTTGGAACATCACACATAATACGGAAAGTACTGCAATGTGAAGCTTGAAGCCTGAACGGTGGGGATCACCGCTGGTTCAAGAGAAGTACCAAGAAGAAATGTCTGTGACAGGAGACATGCATATCGTATAATAATAACTAGAATGATTTGCTTTTTTTTACTTTGGGTCTCTAAACTGTCTAGATTTTTTCTGTTATTTCTTAATAATTGGCCATCACGCCGTTTAGTCAGGAAATAAAAAATTGTAACAATTATTATTATTATTATTATTTTGTTAATATTAATGACAGAAATTTATTATTATATTTACTGCATTTCCAAAAATCATTTTACTTAAATACAGATTATTTTTACCTCAAATTTGACACTTTAAATTATAACACTTTTTGAATATTTGTGACACCTTGTAATATTTGAAAGACAGTGCTACCACTATTTATAGAGTTCTTCTTTACCCTTCATTTCAGAAGCCTAAATGAAACGTCTTTAGTGCCGTTGCCAACCCACAAATTGCGTCCGCCATATTTATCGTACCTCATATATCACTTCGCTCATATCTGAGTGGATAAAGTCCGTACAACATTGGTCCAGTAGTTCAGAGCTGAAAGGTGGGTACACAGAAGTAGTGCAACCCAGTGTTCTTTCTTGAAATAAGGAAAACAGGCTGACAAAGGCTGCTATAATTACTCAGTGCCCTGGTACTTCAGGAAATTATTAACCGATGTTGTTCAAGTGACCCCGGTGACTTTCATGGTAGAATTCTATGGCAGTTAAATATTTTTTTAAAATATTCTTTAAAATCGCGTAGATAAGAGATTGTGGTCTGCAGACTGTCATTATATGTAACATGTTGGGAGAAAAAGAAATTTTTTTAATTCTTGAATTTTGACAATCATAATGCCTGATACCCTTACGTTTATTTGATGAACACACTATTGTGAATACACTTCGTATTCCGAAGTGCATATATGGACGTATATCAAATCTTTACCCTACAGTAATATTCATTTTTCGTAAAGAAGGATGGTAGTTTTAAATTTTATTATGTGGGTTATACTGTCCATTGTGCGTTACAGTCGGTATTAGGGCCAAGCCAAGGAGTCAAGTTAGAAACAGAGGGACTTTAGTTTTAACCATTCCTTAATATACTTATACCACTTTCCCCCACTCGCACCCCATTTTTTTTTATTTGCCTCACTTCAACTCAGCAGCCAAAAAGTATTTCTTAACTAGAAAGAATATTGTGGGCGGCACTTGCCACTCCTTGCCGCCCCACCCCCCACTTTATGTCTATGTGTACAAGCACCAACTCCACGTGTTACTGTGAAGAAGTTTTGACGTATGTGGAGATATTGTGGTACTATACACTAAAATAATATTTTGTTTCAAAAGATTACATTCCGGATACTTTGTGAGTCACCCGCCCTTCGCTGTATGTTGTAGATCCGTGTGTTCATAAGCAGCAGTTCATCACAATAAATGAGAGCATGCGAACGCCTGTGATTGCAGCAGTGCGTCTGGTAGCAGGTGCTTCAGACATTATCACAATGATAGGACAACACGATCCTCTACAGCAAACACGACCCATGTTCGTATCGTTACCAAAGTGGGCTGCATTTCACTGTCTCAGGCTGCGACATATGTCTACATGAGTCGCCATAAACAGTGTGATACAGACAGTAGCACAGTGAACACTGCAACTGAAACATTTTACAATTTGGTACGGGATACGTGAGTCAGTGGGAGGCTATCTAACAAGAGAGCACTGCATCCATTTTGACCCTAATCTTAAGACGCACCACTATAATGACCACATATCTCATGTAGTTGTAGGTAATAAAGAATAAGTAGCTCGTCAGTGCTCTACTTTACTGCAGCGATTTTAATGCTGCTATTAACATTTGCTACAGTATAGTTATGCATTATCTAGTTTTGTTTTCTTTCATTGTGTATTCCAGAAATACAAAGGGATACTGCACTTTAAAACCGTATAGAATATGTTTAGGCCTCATACAACAGTTACCTTTACTAAGCGGACATAACTATTTCTTCTGGAATGTGGATTAATCATTCATATCACTGCGTAGAAATTTACCTCCAAACCTGTGTCTAGAACGAATTTTATCGTTTTGACACTTTGGGGACTAAATTACTCTACCTTGTGCATACATATAAATATTCAATTCTTGTTTAAGACAGAACACAATGTGTTTGTATCAGAAAAACACTGGAAGCCCAGGTAGGCCAGTTTCTTCTGGGTTGCAAGTGCCCGGTGAGCCCGGGCAATGTCGTGCATGAACAAGACACCCTTGGTGAACTTTCCGCGGCGTTTTTCCTTCAAAACGTTCTTCAATTGCACCAGCAGAGATGAGTAACACTCCGCGTTGACAGTCTGGCCCTTTGGAAGATAATCAGTGTGGAGGATGTCTTCTTGATCCCAAAAAAATCGAGGCGAGAACATTTCCAGCGGATTTTTGCACTCGGAATTTTTTGGGGCGGGGTGAACCGCTCTGCCGCCACTCCATTGTTTGTTGCTTTTTCTCCGGGTCATAGTGATATAACCAGGTATCGTCTATGATCACCAATCGCGACAGGAAATCATTTGGATCGCACCGAAAAAAATTCCAAAAGTTGCTCAGACGACTGGCACCTTTACGTTTTTGATCCGCGTTCAGGCATTTCGGGACCCACTTCGCGGAGAGCTTCCGCATGTCGAAATCTTAATGAATGATGGACACAACCCGCTGACGTGAGATGCCCAGGTGCTCAGCTATTGATTTAGCTGAAATCCGGCATTCTTCCAAGATTAGCTCGTGAATTTGATCAATAATCTCCGGGGTGGTCACTGTTTTGTGTCCTCCAGGACGAGGCGCATCACAGATGGAAAATTACCACATTTAAACTGGGCCACCCAGTTTTTGACGGTGGCATACGATGATGCATGTTCGCTTAATGCTTCTTTCAGAATGGCGTAAATTTCCTTCGGCGCCTTGTCTTGCAAGAAAAAAACACTTTATCGCAGCTCGCGTCTCCATGCTGTTGAAATCGCGCGCGTCGCCTGACATTCTTCCTTTCAGCCTCTGTAACAAGAAAAGACTTGCATTTCGGCACATGAACATACCCCTCTTTCCAACGACACTATCGATTCAGTCCTACGATATAGGGAAGTAGGTCGGGCTAAGGACTTATCAACACCCCCTCGTAAGCAACAAACACTCACAAGGCGAGGGCAAGTTTAGCATATGGAAGGAGCGTGTTTCTTTGGAAGTCCTAATATCTGCGCTGCTAAAACCTCTTTTGTATAGGCAAATTGCACGTAGCAACTAAACGTTGCCCTGTTTACATAAAATGTGGGAAACTAAGGACGAAAATTTGAAAGAACCTTTACTACTCGTATATGTTTCTGTTAGGGAGACTGTATGTCATTTATTCACTGAAATATTATTCTTCTACTTTTGCATGTTGAGCGTGACGAGTAATGCATTACGAAATTACTTGTGATAATTCCTTTGCAATAAATTTCTCCAAATATTCTACAGTGGTGGTGTAAAATTATATAGCCAAGCATAAGCACGACCTCCCGGGAATATTATGACTGTGGAAAGAGGAATTTCCTTTGGAAGAAAGAATCTTGGGGTCCTACGATGGAACTATTTCGCTGTGAATCTTTTATGGAGTTTGTGTACCTAAGAGGAGTAAAATTCCCTAAGGAGTTAATATTTACAACCCGAAACCTTCTCCTGCTTTTTTCTCATCCTAGGTTGTTCCCCTTTTCTGCCTGTATGTGTGTGTAGGGCTTTACATGTTGTATAAAATTGCGTAGATAAATTTCAGGAGCGAGTTCTTTACATCAAAACGAAAGAAAAAGCTCACATGAACATATAAAATAGGATAAAAATAGTCAAAACACAACTGTGAAAGTTTTATTAGCTAGGTAGTAGCATCACCAATAAAAACTACGTGTTTCGGCCAACCTAATGGCCATCATCAGGTTACATCTGGGATGCCGTGGGGCCTCCCAGATTTTTTGCCCAAAACATATTAGTTACCAGTAGAGCACTAGGTGATGCACATCTAGATGCAGATGTGCATAATGTATAACACTCGTGTAGCAGACGGATGCAACCTGATGATGGCCACTAGGTTGGCCGAAACATGTAGTTTTTATTGGTGATGCTGCTACTTAGCTAATAAAACTTCCATACTTGTGTATTGACTATTTTTGCCCTATTTTATATGATTGTAGTGCACAACGGAGAAGCCCCAACTTTAAAAAAAAACTCATTAACTTTTATCCGAATATAAAGAAGTTTTTGAGTTTAATCGAAAAATTACATTCAACAATAAATACTTAATTATTCAACATTTTATATACAATGACGTAATTTGTAATGCACCTTCCCAGTTTATGGAGATATAATTTGCAACAAATGCTCGAAATGTCCTCCACCTGATATAATGCACGCATGGACACTTCTGAGTATGGACTCTCACACACTTTCAAAGGCACTAGAGCGTTTGCGAATGGTTTGACAGGCGTACAGAATGAATCGGTGAAGTGTCTCTTCATTTCGAATTGGAGCTGAGCACACTAGAGTTTTTAAACGTCCCCACAGATAAAAATCCAAAGGTTTGAGGTAGACTGGTTGTTGGGTTGTCCTTCTAAATTCAAGTGCTTGCGGGAATGTCATATGATATGATCCTTTTCCTTTTTTGGTGTGAGGAGCTCACTTATGAAATTAATCTGTTTAATGACCTCAACGATACGTAAATCACCATTGTAAAATGGAATATGTCCCTTGATTCCAGCTATTCTTGCTTGATACAACATTAATCAGGGGAAGGATAATCTGTGTGGATTCGATTATTAGGCCCTGATTATTGTTCTTGATTTCTACCCGTACTTTTTTTATTACAGAATTATATAAAATATTGATACATTTTAATTAATTTATTAACAAACTGAGATGAGTGATTGAAGAAACGTATGTCTTAAATAACGAAAACCCGATTTTCTATGCCAAGAAATTCGTCAACCCATGTGGTTTCACCAGGTATTTACTGTGTTCATTTGAGCTTAAATTTTTTTCGTAGCTTAATTGAAATAAACGCAGTCAACAATCACAAACCACTGTATCATTTAGCACCATTTTAGCACCATTCACCCTATTTTTTCAAAGACCTTTAGACTGAAACGGGGACCGCGGTAGCACAGTGGTTAAGGTGCTGTGCTACAATTCGGAAGATCGCTGGTTCGATCCCAGCTGGTGTCAGTGGATTTTTCATTGACATAAAATCCTTCTGATTGCACTATGGCCCTGGGGTCGACTCAGCGTCTAACAGAAATGAGTACCAGGAGCATTTCCTGGGGGCAAAGGCGGCCGGTGTGTTTGGCTGACAACCTACCACCATCCTGCGCCGTTGTCACGAAGTCTGGGAACCTTAACTTCCTGGAACCCTCTGGGCCTGTCCAGGCCTGTAATGGGACTGCTTTACCTTTACCTTTTTTAGACTGAAACTCCAAACTGCATATTTCCCCCACATGTGCAAAACGTTACTCTGGGCTTTACTCGCACGATTTATGACGGAGACTGTAAATTCTAAAGTTGCTCATTATGCATTTCTCTCTTTCATTTTGCATCTTTCTGTGTTAGATCCAAATACTTGCTACGACATTTGATTGTCCGGAATTCTGCCTTCGTTCTTACCTTGCGCTCTGATATCTTGTTTTGAACGCATGCGAAGTGACGGGTGAAACTGGAAAGAAGTTTCATTTTTATTTACATTTTCAGAGTGGTTATCGTAAATTAAACGATACTAATCATGAATGTAGCAGGCCTTTTTCAAATTTAATCTGCTTTTTAGTTCTTGGTCGAAATTAATTACTACTCCTATTAAGATGTGTACCTGCAGCCTTCCGTTTTCCACGCTTACTGGAATCATGGCTCTTGCTTGTTTTTAAGTAAAGAAGTGTAGCCTAACCGTAGGTTTGTTTGTTCTGTCTTGTTTTATTTATACTGTGCTGGCACATGTGATTCTGCGGTGTGTCAGCGATATTTTTTAATTATTTTCTAATTACAGCAAGCTATAACAGGGGTGCACAATTTTTTTTACATCTGAAAGGCAAAAATTGATGATAAGAAGCAAGAGCTGTGCTGAGCACCCCCGAATATTAGGTACCATCGTAATAATTTTGTCGCCCAGGAGACCTACCACGCTGGATTTGTGCACTCCTGAGATGGAGTACCAAATATGTAAAAGGTTTCTCTATAAATGAAATATTTCTTTAAATTTCGTTTCTGATAGAGTGTGACTATGAATTTCTCCAAGTCTTTGTGCACGTCGGTCTATGTCGTTGTACTATATGAAGTCAGAACTGTTGCTACAGGTCTGAGGACAGCCATTAATATCAAACGAGCGTACCAAAGTGTCGTTACGGTTTACCTCTTCCCAAAATACGTCTGAAGTGTCGCTGGATTTTTCCTTCAGTACTGCACAACTCCGAATTAACATAGCGTCATTTCGGTGATACTATTCTAGTAAGATGAGTTCAATACATAACAGCAACGCATTACACGGACAGGATAGCTGTTTCATTCTACTGCAGCTAATATTATACGCCCCAAAGGTGTATCTTATACTGGCCATTATACGAAAACTATTGTTCTTTGCGGAAAGTACGACAGTCTACTAAATGGCTAATTCCCATAGGAGGAGACTAACTGTGGTTTTGGTAGGAGCGAAACTGCTTACAAGGAAATTGTATAGAACTGTTAATGTAAATTTAGTTTCCTGAAGGGAATCTAACGGCTGCCATCTTCATATTGTATCAAACTGCTACAATAGTCGGCTGTGCTGAAGCTTTGCAAATGTTACCATCGCTTGATAATAAATATCGGCTGTGTTGCGACTTTGTAATATCTCGCTACTACAGAGCCGAAATGCATCATTTTGAAAGTTATAATGTTTCTGTGTTTTCAGTTATGAAAGAGATAGAATAACTTTGCTGTTTATAATTGTACATATTTGAGCATAAAAGGGATTAATAGGAGTAAAATTTTTAACAAAGTTCCCGTACATCTGTAGGCCTTACGCAGCATTTCAGGGTGTATAATACCTGCAGGTAAGCTAGACGCCGGATACTGGACACGTAGTAAAGGGCAGCAGGCAATCTGCACAGGAAACAAGAAAGCCATGTTGTATGCAAGCATAATGTCGAGGGACGTTCCCATAACCATTGTTGCCGTGCAAAGGCAATGAGTGTTACCTGCTCTGGATGTGTGTCTGTAGCCTTAGGTATCCAGCATGTAAAGCGCTTGCACTCTATTATATTGTTACCTACGCTCTTTCTGCCTGTACCGTACCATATTTTTCCACATTACCTCATACAAGGCACGGTTTTCTGAAAAAAGAATTATTGATCACAAGAAAGAGTGTCTTTTGATTTTCTGTATAATTTTTATGAAATATTTTAAGAATTTTAAGAATAATTCAGCGAGATATTAACATTAATGTACAGAGTCGTCATGTGAAGTATCCCTTGTTATTGTCAGAATTTAATGTAACTTGAATTTTTATGAAAGATTTACGAAAATAAATGAAATATTGGATTGAATGAAATTCCTTCCATTGGAAGGCGAGTTATCGCATGCGGGCGGATAGACAACACGAAACTAATAGTCGCTTTTTGCAATTTTGCTAACGCGCCTAAAAACAGACATACGCACAGGCATATTGTGCACTAAACGGGTGTGACTTGAGCACTAAAGTAAAATTTTAATTTCGATTCCGAATTGTATACTTCTTGCCCTCAATTGTACTCTTTTGCACATTCTTTGTCAACGTTTTGTTAATTTTTTTAAAAATTTCATCTCAACAGTTAGCGACCAGTAGACCACATCAGTACGTTCTGCCAGTAGTATGTCTGGTACCGTAAGATGCACTTGCACTATAACAAAGTCTGAATGATTTCTGAACTCTTTGTACGTGTGTGGTGTGGTGGGTGTGGTGTGAATTTATTTGATTTGCTAAGCATGTACTTTGTTGATAAAATTTTTAAAATTGGTTCTGGGGAGTTTTATGTTAACGCGTGAACATGTCATTGGCGACCTTAAAATGGTCAAGCAGGGAAGTTAAAATTAGTGCTGGGTCTTACAACTTGGTCCCTAATTTTACAACTTTCTTACAAAACGTTATTTCTTTACGTGTCTGACACTCAACCGCACTTAACACAAAGTTTCGTATCTTCCATTCTACAGACTAACTTGGTGACAATGACATTGCGATCTGAATACAGTGAGAGAAGTGTTATCGAAATAGATCATTAACAAGTAGGTGAAGTATGTATAACCTAACATTGTGGCTGGCTCGCCTAATTTTACATAACCTCGGCTATTCTAACAGGCTTCTACCGTTTCATTTGAATATTTGTCGCCAGTACAATCGAGTTCTTAGGACCATGTGTGAACTGAACTCAACCGCGTGTTTGCTTGTGTTGCAGACTTCCAAGAGTAGCGTTACCAAGGAAACACAACGATGCCTTCTCTTCAGTATTGTTGTTGAGATAAAAAAAACCCTGTTGTTCATACCTCCTGGAATGTTCTTGAAGGTTTATACCATTTCGCTAGAAGAAAGTGCTTTTATTTTGATTTGATGTCAGAGACAACAATGCCACCCACTTATTCATATAAAGCATCGAACAGTTTCCTCCGATTTTAGTCTAGGCGCGCACTGGTAACTAAAATGTTACGGTGATAAAAAAAAAGTTGCTGTGAAGGTGCGCGCAATGCAATCAAACAGTTGCTTGTACTGGCAATTTGTTTTCTTTCAGTACAGAATGGACCTCATAGGGACAGCAGGTGTATGTGCTCTTCTGCTTAGAATGAGGAAAGATCGACGCAAAAAGCGACATTGGGTACATCCAGTAGTCAGTAAAAACTTTTAAATAGGCAGTTTTATAAATTATATTCTGCACCGAATTATTGCAGGCATTCTGTGACTTCAATCTGCACTTCATTTCTTCCTGAATAGAATTTTGATTTGTTAAGGTCTCTTCCACCCTCTCAAAGCAACTATTATCAGTCTTTATATCTTGCCTTCGTCCTGCATTCCGATCTCAAGACATGACCATGTACCTAGTTTTATCAGCATTTACTTCTAGACCAGTCCCCTTACTAGCAGTTACTAAAGCCTATGTGATTTTTTTACAGTATGTACGTTTCTGCCCAATATATTAACATCATTAGCACGATCCCCAATAATATGAACAAGAAAATTAACATATATTTTTCTGAATTCTGTTCAGATGGTAGTTCACTCCAGTTCGTGACGACTGACTCGCAAACTTCGTACCTCAATTTATCCTTCAGATTTCTATCACTGTATACTTTCTTTTTTTTAAAAACAAAGATGGTCTTCTCTCCACTTCCCATATTAACTTCTTTACGTCTTCGACGATAGACATAGCCGTATGACGCAAGACAGAAGGATTGTGCACCTTACTGCAGTTAGCAAGCAACTGTTTAGTTGCCATTGCGCGAGCACACACTGAAACATGTGCGTCCTATCGTTATCAGCAACATTTCTGTTGCCTCAAGAATGGGTCTGGCTGCAACCAGCAGTAACGTTTCTGTTGCCACAACAGAAAATTTTCCAGTGAGCGCGCTGTCGTGTAAAGCAGTGTTGTCCATCCGGGCAACTAAATAGCTGAGCAACTAAAGTTGCCAGTGCGCGCCTAGCCTTAACCAAATTTTGGATGTGCTCCATAAATTTTCATAGAATCTTCAACAGAAGATTTCACGGACATCTGTCCAGTGGGAGCCGAGTTGGTTCATCCGGACTCATGAACAGGCATGACGTAGCCAATAGGCGTTTGAGCTTCAAAGGAGAAGGAAATTAGGCTTTGAGGAATAAAATTATGAATGTGCTGAATTGAAGTTTTGGGGAGCAATCTCGAGTAAAAGTCGGTAGATGTGGCATGTATTTATGTAAATTGAAAGTTAACATTTATATATTAACTCTGTGTTCTAAATAGTGATAGGAAGGCTGCAAATTTCAATGTGACCTTACACCTGTGAAAAATATGTTAATCTACAGTCAGATAATTAATATTTTTATGAGTTGTGTCGGTATTTAATGTGTCAGAAGGGGTGGAGAAGACTGCGAATGTAGAGATTCACAATTTGTTGCCTTCATCAGAAGTTATGGTGTTATCACATAAATGAGGATGAGATGTACAGGACGTCAAGCCCGCACCGGAGATGAGAAATGCATAATCATGTGGGGCATCAAGATATAGATGAGGTATCAGTATCAAGTGGGTCTTAAATTAGAACGCTACGAGTTTGTAGCTCTGAATTCCACTGACACAGTATAGGGTCTGGTGACGTGATGTTGTGGGCAGGAAACTGATCTTGTGGCTTGAAACTTTTGAAATTAACTAACTGACTGATGATTATTTTTTGAGGAGTGACTCTGCTCCACTGATGCAGCCTTTGTTTCGAGATTCATTAAAGTGGTATATGTAGGACTCATTGATATTAGGTGCTTTGCGTATTCGTGATATATGAGAAAGTTATCATCTATTGTAAGATAGTTAAAGTAGGAAACCCAAATATAAGGCGAGTTGGTTTTCATAAATAGCAGCACAGACAAGTAAGGGTGGCCATAATTGGCCAGGTGTTGCGTCATTTCCCAGTAAAATGGCAGGAACAATTCATTTCGACGTAAATTTATACTAATAAGACACGCTGTAGCACTGACTTTCTTCATGCAGTATTCCAATGAGAGCTTCAGTGTTACTTGCAACTCAGAACACGTCTTTTTCTAATGCACAGTGTGAGTTTGTGGTTTTCCATCAATTAGACGTTTCTGTAAATACCCCAGTGAGAAACAGGGAGTTGTCTTATATTCGGAGTCGCTTTATTTGCAGGGTTGTAATTATACTTTGCTGTTAGACACACAAAATAATATTTACCTGCCAGTCACTGAGATAGTACAGTTTCTGATCCACGGAAGTTAAAGTGTTGGTCTGCCCTATTGTACTATAATTTTATGCATTCGCGGAGGGTGGTTACACTCCATGTTCGATTTCGACAGAACAGAAATGTTCGCTTTTGCCATCTCCTGGTTGCATGAGAAACGTGTGCACGTGTTCAGTGATATGAATGTTGTTTAATAGGAATTCTCTCTCAAAGACTTGTTACTGTGTTCATGATACTGCACAAAAAGTAAGGAAAGTATAAAAATTTAGGAAAAGAAAAAGGAGCGGCTGCCCTAAATTTTAATGGAATTGTATGAACAGAACGCCACTAATGTTATTGCTTCTAAGGCTCAAAGTCGGAAATGGAAATTCGCCGCTACCAGGTCCATTTCATCCCGTGTGTATGTTCCATATCACGTGTTACGTGTGACGGTGAGAGCTATTCAGACTTTGAGTGAGAATAAACTTTATTACTGACTACACCTGGCGGATTTCGAATTTGAGAGATCAAGGATGAAGGGGTCGTGTCCAAATGAGCTTCACTTTCCTAACTCAGCCTCTAAAAGTATTCTATGAGTAATAATCCACCTATCTTTTGCCAAGGGCAAGGAAATAACCGTTTTCAGACTTAGCAATTAAATTTGGCATTGATCTTGCAGTCGGACTGTCTCAGCTGCATTTTGGACGTTGACAGAATCGTAATCTGAGCTCGGCTATTGCTGAAAACAGCATAATTATTATTGTTATTTAACATTTGTATTTAAGAATATTTATTGCAAATTTCTTATTTTAAGAGAGGGACCATCCAATCCCAGTGGCCGCGCGGTCTAATGCTTCGGGTTGCTACCGCTCGGTTGCATGCCCGCCGGGGGCATGGATGTATGTACTTCGTAAGTGTTGCGTGATCTGAGGTAGAGGTCTCTGCGTCGGGCTGATTACTCGTCCAGAGGTGTCCTACCGAATGTGCTGTGTCCAATGAGGGTGATCGCAAAGCAGCGTAAGGGGAGGCTACGACCTGGAATCGGGTTGAAGTAAAAAATGTAAAAGGTAAAGTGATCCCGTTACAGGCCCAGTATGACCCAGAGGGTGGGAAGAGGTATAGCTCCACTCTTCCATGACTGCGACACTAGAAGGGAATCGGTTTTAAGTGCTACACAAAAAATGGAACTAGAGGGACGGACTATTGTTTTTCTGTGGCGCAGTATCTCAAAAGTGAGTTGGTCTTCCTCGTTGTAGCGATTTATGTATCACACGAAATTAGACACACATACGCGCTAGGAATCCTCTGAACGAATAATCAGGTCGTCGGAGAGGCCGATATCTACAAAACACACATCAAACACAGTAGACAAACGTCTATGACTACACTGAGATTCGAACCCGCCATAGCAGCAATCAAGCTGTAGCAGACGTAAGTCTTAAGAACTATACAGTTTAAAGGGGTGAGGGTCGTCTGTCACAACTAAGTTTTTTGGTGTAGCATTCAGTAACGTTAATGCGACATATTTCTTCTTAAGTACAAACATCCAACATTACGCGAAATTAAAATACCACGTAAAAATTATCATGCAAATTAAATTAAACCATTGTTCAAGTCGATATTTATAGTTGATATCTCAACTTAACATTTTTATAAGGTACGATAAGCCAAATTAATTACCTTTTTGAGCAGTTACAATTTTCACATGTAGTAACAAAACAATGGGGTTTAATTTGAGTAGTTAGAAGTTACGTCTAATGTCTAGTAATTTCGAGTCAAAGTGAAGACTAAAGTGTTGTTACTCGAATTCGAGGATTGGGTCCTGTAATTTAGCTGTAATTATCACTAAAATATAGGAAGCAACCCAGATTGTAATCTGAAATATGTTCTGAATTAGAAGGCTTGCAGGACGTTAAGCCAATTATTATTTTATCTTTATTTAATATTTGATCCTCATAAATTTGCGTGTGGCAAATATAAACAAGGTTTGTTAAACCCATTCTTGGACTACTGTTAGGCGGACCTGTTTATACTGACGCGGCAAGAGAAATACGAAATATATTACGGTAACGAAATTTAGGAATCAAAATTAGTTACATCTGGTGCATGAAATTTTAAAACGATGCTCTAAACAAACTTTTCCTTAACCATGTATAGAAAGGAAGTCTTATTCGTCATGTTAACATAGTGGATGAATTTTAAAATTTTTCTCATTTCAAAGGTGGAATATGGAGATCCTAAACGACAGTGGCCAAAACGTGAATTAGGAAATAGCACTCATGGAGCTAGCCGCAAGTGAAAAGATCACATAAGTGAGAAATTTAGGTATCTTTTTGTATAAAATCAACCACTGAAGAAAACAATCATCTTGAAAGCATGAAAGGAATTAGTTCTCATGTATTATGAATAGGCAAACAAAAAAGAGGCAGGAAAAATCATAGCTTAAACTTAGAAATTAGAACACAGAGCTACAGGTAAGAAATACAATAAATTTGTGGCAAATAATTTAAAATTTAATATTAATATTTCATTAACATGGATCCGGATACCGTAGTTGGTACAGCGACTCGCTATAGGCTGGACGGTCCGGGGATTTAATCCCGGTGGGGGAGCGAAATTTCCTCCCCGACCAAACCGCTCCTGGGTTCCGGCCAGTTTCCTTTTCAGTGGGTACCGGCTCTTTTCCTGGCGTATAGTGGCCGGCACGTGTCGTTGACCATCCAGCCCCATGTAGCACCGAGGTTAAAGAAAGAGTATAGCTATACATGTACTCCCTCTCTGGGCCTTTATGGTCTCTTCTAGGTGAAATTTACCTTTTTTCTTTCACATTTCATTAACAACGTAGAATTACTGTGAGAGACAGACACTGCAGAAACAGTGGCGTTAGGAGTCAAATCATTATTATGTAATGTGATTCAGCAGGTTATTATTATTATTATATTTTACGTGAGTTTCTGAAAATTAAAATACTTGAGGCTCTTTCTGCAACACGGTTAATTCAACAGTCTTGAGCGACATTTATATCGTACGTGATTTCAGGCGTCCGCCGCGACATAAATGAGATCTTCGTTCTACTTGTACGTTACGTAGCTTGATAAGTAGTTAATTACCAACGTTTCGGACCAACATATCTGTCTAACTTTCAAGGGTCAAAGACTGTCCCAAAACGCCGGTAACTAACTGCCTATCAAAACTAAATAACATTCCAGAGAAGTGAAGATGTCATGTATACCGCGCCCGAAAACAGTAGCTCAATATTTGTCAAATTAACTGTGTTACAGAAATATTTCCTAATTTTAGAATTGCCAAACTCATGCAAAATGCAGTAATAACAATGTCCTGGCTTTATATGTATTTCATAAGGCAGTTTGTACTTGAGTTATGTGCTGACGCGTAGGACTGCACACCTAAAAATTTTCTTCGTTAAAGGGGATAGCTGAAAATATTATTTTCCTTGTGACATCTAACCACTAAAGTGGCACACATCAGCTTTTCTTGAGGCGTGCCATCCCCGTTGCGTGTTTAAACTATAAGGTGAGGTACATTCAGTCAAAAACACAAGCAAGAAAATTGTCGAAAACCTGATGATGGCCGCCACAGGCCGAAACATGTAGTTTTCTATTGCTAATAAACACCACTATTTAGCCATATATTCATAGTTATGTTTTTGACTGAATTTACCTCAACTTATCAGCTGTTCTTATTGTGTGTGTGTGCTTTTAATATAATGTCATAATGTACAGAAAATACTTTATAAAAATCTTAATTCAACTGTCTCCTTTAAACACGACTGCGTATAAATGAAACGATAAACCCTCGGACACGTTCCATTTACTCGCTCTATCTGTTGGGGCTAACAACGCTGCGAAGTTAACGTTCTTTATTTAATGTGGTGCACATAATTTCACAGTAGTTATTTCCTTCTGTTCTTGCGAAATTTCGGTTGTTCCAGTGCGTAAGCCGAATGTTCTGGCTGGAACAATTGGACATGCTCATTGTCTCAGTACGTAATTTCACCCAGCGTTTGTTTTATATCCGTTCGTATCGAAATAATAGAGATGCGCGTTGCGCGCTCCAGTGGCGTGAAGACTGTTCACCAAAAGTGAAACCTGAGGTAACACAAAGAAGCGGTACGTACCTCGCTAGACAAGGAAGTGTATGAAGTGTCTAAAATCTCGAATAGAAGTTCTTAAGGATTATTCAGGTACATCCGCCAGTTTCCAAATCACTGAAAATGAAGACATAAAATAGCACATTCTTGTGACTTTTATTTATTGTGGACTGTTTTTGTTTGTTAGGTTGATGGGACTCAGCTTGAGTCCTAAATATTAGGAATATTTTTGAGCAATTTTCGCACAGTAATTACAAGGATCATAACGTCGTCAAACGACGGTAGAAGAAGAAAATCTGGCCCAAAACAAAAAACCTACGGATCATAGAAGCGATAACTAATAACACTGGAAAGTGAAATACTGGATCTTATGAAAACTGAATTAAGGGAAATTTGATTTAAATTACACAAAAATAACTTTTTTCGTTTGTAATTTATTAGAGTTGTGCGTCGGAAGTAAGATAAGAAACTAAATAAATAGTAGTAGCACATGGAATTTGGCTGGAAGACTTCTTTGATCTATGAGAATTGGTTCTTTTATTATTACGTAAAGGCGCGTCTTCTTGAGCGGCTACTGTTTGATTTTGAGGGAACAAGAAGGACCTGAAATTTGAAAAAAGCGCTAGGTCGCACTCTCTGGAAAATTCGATTTGGAAGAGGCTACGAAATTGTTGTAACACATCCCACGTGATGATGATGATGATGGTGACGACGACGATGATGATGACGACGACGCATCCTCTTCGCTTCAGACAAGGAGTTTGCTTGCGTAAATGAGACGTCACATTCGGTGGACAAGGAGTAGCCTAACAGCTTGGAGATTGGGTGAGGCCCAGTCGCTGCTCTTTGTGAAAGGAATAGATTGTTACATAGGGTCTGGGATTTCGGCTGATTCCTTGCAACTACCTAAGCAATGAACAAATATATATTAGGGTGACTTGAACACAAACATAAGTGTGAGGATGCTGGTTGATTTAGTCTAGCTGAGGATGAAAATATTTCAGGGATGTTGTAATAACGGTAACGAAATTCCGACCTCATGATAGGCGTGGAATTGCTCGACTAACTTATGGACTGTTCGTTTTTCAGAAAGTTCGGAGTAGATGGTTTATGAGACTGTGACTAATAACGCAGATATAATGTTCGGATGGTTTCAGCATAATCTAGTACAGCAGGCGGCCTTTTCCTTTGGCTGCTTTAGATGTTGTGATATCAGGCAGCTACTCTTACTTAATTCAACTCAATCATATTACTGACTCTGTCACGTCTTAGAAACATTGATAACCAAGACATGAAAGAACAGTAATTTTATCCGTTACTTTGCGTTGCACTGAATAGTGATACAGATTCGTATATAGAATTTACAAGACAAGTGCTAAAATCTAAAAACTAGTAGGAATGTAAAGTGTCTCCCTGTAACGTGCCTTGAAGTCTCACACCTGGATTAACGACATAGCTTACGCAGCCTGGACCTACGGGCAAACGCTAGATGGGCGTGGGTGATCAACGTCACGCGCGGTAGCTTTACGCCCAGGAGAGCACATCGGTACCCGAGTGGGCACCAGGGCCGGTCGGAACGGGTGTGGAGAAAAGAACATCTCTTGTCCAGACTAGACGGATCGTTCAGTTTGTAGTGAGTCGCTCTACCGACTTCGCTATCCTGACACCCCTCTCTCTCCCGCCCCTAGAAACTAGGAGAGAAGAGATTATAGGATATGATCCGATAAGTACTAACTTCGTGCGCTAGACTTTCTCTTTAAGAAGCTTATAGCTCCTCATCTACTGAACAAATTCTCTGGAAACGAAGCTTCACTATCTTGTTCCTATCTGAGCCAAATGGATCCATATTGCAACGCGCCATAACATATTTTAAGATTCGTTGTTATATTGTCCCACCTACTCTAGGTCTTGAAAGTGGTCTGTTGCCTTCAGGTTCTCTACCAAAATCCTATACTCATTTCTTCCCCCCATCCCCATATATGCAATATTCCCTCCAGTCTCAACGTTCTTATTTTGATTACCCGTATTTCTGAGTCGAGTAGTCTACAAATTATGAAGATCCTCATTATGTAGTATTGTCCATTCTCCTGTTACGTCCACCCTCTTATGCACACGCAACATATTTCCGGACATTCACAAGTAGGCCCATATATTTTTGTCTTCATGTGTGAGACCAATTGTTGCCCCCGCATAAAACAACGGATAGAATTAGATACGAATAGCACTGTCGGGTGGTTCAGTCTTGCATGTTCAGATGAACTGACGTTTCGTTTTGACGCACAAGTGACATGGTTGTATAAAGCTGTTGAAAAACTGAGCGTAGATAGGAGGTAACTGGGAAAGTATATGTATTCAAACGCAACTGTATCACATGAGGTTATTTAATGACTACATAATAGACAACTACATGTTTCGGCCTGTAATAGCCATCTTCAGGTTGTCTTAGAGGAACTTAAGATGGCCAGTACAGGCCGAAACATATAGTTGTCCATTATATAGCCATTAAATAACCTCATGTGACACAGTTGCGTTTGACTAGATACAATTTTCCAAGTTTCACACACACAACGGGGATGACACACTTCCTAGGAGGTAAATGATAAAGTTGTATTAAATACGATATGGTTCTGAAGGTTTGTGACTGGGCGGTGTTGTAATCGTGGGATTGGAAGTGTCCATTTTGCCAAAATAAGGTAGTTCAGGGGCTCACTGTCTCCGTCGTCAGGTAATGGAAAGGGTATGTACACTTAGATGAAGCTATTGATCTGCCGGGTGACTGCAGCTTTATCTATCGGTCCCCAAGGAGCAGTACGCTTTCTTCCTACCTGAAATACGGGAAGTCCTTTTCGGTCGACACCGGAATGACTTTGGAAACGCGAGTCGCGCGCCATTGATGGCGGAATCATATGGCTAGCTTAACCTTTAAAGTACACTAATTACTGTATATACCATCCATATTAATACTTATAAACTCATCATTTTGTTCAGAGAAGTACTTTTTTATTTATTTCTATGGTATTCAGAATAATTGATTATGGTCTATTTCTATAACCAGTCTTACCCAGTTTATTTTTGTAATGAAGACATTATTTTCCCGTTAATTATGGAAAGGACGCGTAATTATTTAAATGGACGTCAAACTTCAAAGTGTTAAAGTAATCCCTTTCTCCAAGACTCCAACCTATACTGTCGGTTCCTGAGTGTTACGCCACTGTTGGAAGGGGCAGAGAGAGAGAGAGAGATACAGAGACAGAGGCTAGGAGTGCAACAATGATTGAACAAATAAGATAGAGGAAAGTATCTGGTAGTGTATGGGGCCATTGCTTTTTTGTTTCGCTTTTGATATTCACTTATTCATCTCTTTATTACGTCTGTTCTAATCGCCGTCCCAAATGCACATCCTATTTGAACTTTCATTACGGTCTTTATTTTGTCTTACTAATTTTGCTCGGTGGCTTCATACTGTATTGAAAATCATAGGCAGATTACAACATAAATAGTATCTTGCTTCATGGCCTGCATCGTCTCTAATCTAGTTCTGATCTGCAGCATAACTACCTACGAAATTTGACATTCGGAGGACCGTGCATCGTGTTACATTCTTATAATAAAAGCCAACGAGTTGCACTCCATCCTGACCTCGCTAGCAGACAGTCAACATAACTAGCATGACAAATACCTGTTGCTGTGTATACAGTGTTGAGACTCCTGATGATGGACAGCAGATCTGTCCGAAACATGTAGAGTTCTTTATCGAAATAAATTTGAGAAATAGTGCAACTCGTTGGCTTTTATTATAAGGAAACCTACGAAATGTAAACAAGAGCAACAGGCAATACGGAGACATTTGGATGTTCGCTACAAGCTGTACCCTATTACAGTGCACGTAACTAAAATGGTCATGCTGAGTGCGTGTGCGTACCGAACAATGAAAGATTATGCTGTAGCGCGGACAGTTCTACAAAATGATCGCACAAAAGGAACCCGCTAAATCCAAACGTGCACCTTGTGGGTTCTCTGTCAGCAAACAAATTTCCCAGGATTTAGCAAAAACTGAAGTGTTTGTACCAAAGTATATAATAAGCCTGCAGCCTGCAGCCCGGACACTACTCCAGCCTAACCGCACCTAACATCCAACCTACAGCAAACCAAGAACGAAACGACCAATGTGGTAATCAACATCATAATCACAAGCTCCTGATGTTGGGCATAGTAGTGTCCGAAACATGTTGAGCCTATAAGAAGTACAATAGAATAATAAGTGGCATCTTGTTGGTGGTTATTCTGAATTTTTACTGTGTTTTGTCCAGTCTACTCAGTTGTGAAAGCTGGTTTATTGGTAAATAATTGATGAAAATGATGTAGAAACCAACGAACATGGCGTAACGCAAAGCACTGTCTCAGTACGAAGATCGCTGCCTTTGGGGTGTGATACCATATGGTGGTGTACAAGGATGCTGATGTTTCAGAACTTACAATCATGGTTATCAGAGTCCCAAACTCGCGCCCAGGTAGTTCCATGTCTCTGTAAATATTAAGTATCACTTGCGTAGCAAGCGATTTGCAATATACACCGACGTGAAGCAAGCTGTCATCTGTCTGCAGGCACTTCACACCTATTTATTCCCTTCCGTGATCCAAGCCTTAGTGCTGCGGTGGACAAATGCTTAAATGTCAGCTGTAATTTCGTGGAACAAGGACGTGTTGATGCTGCGACCCAAGTGCCATGTAACATCAAAATCAGAATAAAATCCTTGGCGTCAGATTGTTTGTTACCGTGTAGTTTGGAACTCAGTTTTAATACAACAATCAGCTGTAAAACAAAAGATGTTACTCTATGCAACGGATTATTCCATTGATAACAAAGAAGCAAATCTGCGCGCACTTCTTTCTAATACCTTTCAGAAGAAAGAGATCAAGAACGTGGAATGAGAATAGGAAATGTAATGCCATAGAGAGTTAACAGCAACAAAGTTAGTCAAGAAGTATTCCGCTTTTATTTAAAGAAATATGTGATAACGCATGGATTGGGTTCATCTAGCTCAGGATATGAACAAGTGCCGGTCTGTTGTGAAAAATGTAAATACCTGCTGAAATTGTCTCTGACTGATCTACCAGCAGGTCCATTTTAGTTTACAGCAGCGGAATTCCCCTGCTTAAAAAACTAACCAAACTCTAGAGGCCTAATAATTTATCCCATGTGTGTAATATAAGAATCTCGTTTTCTTTGCGTGCTCCTTGTCTCCATATGCGTGACATTTTATGTTCTTTCTTGGGAATGTAACTTAGCTGACGATGGAGTCACGACAGGAGGAGGAAATTCTATATTGAAGGACCGTGTCTAATGCATTCCAAACTGTAATGGGAAAGGGGTTACTGATAGGTCCTTAAATATATGTGTTGCCAACTGTACAAGCGAATTTAGGTTATTTTAAATCAATTTTGAAAAAGTATTTCAGTTCTCCTGAAGATAAATGTCCAAAAAGAGGAAAAAAGCAATGGATGTCTGAGACGTACAGACCGTTGCGGAGGGCTTGGGATGGATTCCTGTCTGTCGCGCAGCAGGTGCCTCTGATAGGGTGATCGGCTTCAGCATTCCATTAAAAGGAATGTTCCTAATAAGTGAGAGACTGTCAACTTCGAAGTGAGGACTCTGCAGTTTGACTTCAACTGACTTTCAGATTTGAGCCACCTTCAATGTGTAGTGTAATGTCCAGACTTTTCAATAATCAATTTCCGAAGTAAACAGGCAGGTGTTGTTTTGAAGCGAATCTCATATATTTCAGTTTTTAGTGCCTACCCTTACGAACTTAGTTGCAGGCTTTTTGGTGTATTTCAAATACCGCAGCCTCGAAGGCTTACTGCAACATGCGCAATCTCTATCCGTCAATTGACGGTATCAGTCCTCTGGTGTAAATTTTGGTTAATTTCAGCCGGTCTATTTATGGCAGATAAACACTATAACAGTGCACAAAAAAAAATTAAGTGAAGCTTGTACTGTGAATAAACAAAAAAAAAAGATTTTTTTCCTCGTGATAGTTGCAGGAAATAATCTCACTCGAATGTGCATATACGTCGCGTGGCAGTGTTTCTTTTTTGTGCATTTCCTAAAATACGTTTTGTGTATTTTTACAGCAAGCTGTGTTATATTCCCTGTGGCAGGATTTTGTTGTGTGTCAAGGATTCTAACATGATAACTTTATAAGCAAATGATACTGTTTTACTAATTTATATACGTGGCGGTCTGTATCGCAGCAAGGGGACATACTGTGACCCAAATCTAGCCAGCATACAATTTTCATTAGTTTTGTGATTTAAAACTATGTCGACTGCTGCCATGAAATACACGGTTATTTAAACACATTCCGGCCTTAATCTTCTGCATATAAAATTCTATAAAAAGAGAAAAAATTAAGTGCTTGAAGCTCGTACCTTCTGAGTTGCTTAAATTTTAATACCCTGAAGTTTTCAGGTTTACACGACAGTTCTTTCTCGGATGTTAGTGTTCCGTATTACTACGCCTTGCAGAATCATGATCATAGTCGTTTTGCCCTTCTTCTACAATCGGCATGAAAATTTAAGAATCTGATAACCAAATTTTTTAAGTTTGAATATCATGTAAACTGCTAGCAAGATAAAATCATTTTAATCTCTAAGGATATGAAAAAAATCTTAACATATTAAGAGACCTTAATTAACGGAAACGGATGAGCCACGCCTTGAAATTATGCATATTGCATATTAATAAATATAAGAATAGAGGAAGAAGGTGTATGACAGTGAAATGTACTCACACCGCGTTTTGAGAAATATGAACCTACGAATAGGCTTGGCCTAGATATTTGTCAGATATTCACAGCGCGAATAGTTTTAAAATTTTGTGAACCTCAAATATCAGAGGTCAAGGGAAAAAATGATTACGTATATACAAGGAAATGTTCTTTTAATTGCTTCGCCTTCAAATTTTAAACGTTGTCGCTTAGGTGTTCGTGTTCCAAGCATTAACAGAGTTATCATTACATAATTCTGGTTCACTTAATAGTCCGTGCGGGTTAGAGGGCTCTAATTGGGCTGTTCTTTGCATGAAGCATCAGCGATAAGCAGAATGGATTGCGAAAAATGCTAGTTTCTTGTCCGTTTAATTTTATCGGTGGATCTATATTACGACTTTTAACTCAAAATGAGTATTGCAAGTACGTGTAACGAAACAGCCTAACAAAATTAAGAATATATATAGCTTTCTTAAACATTCGTCGCTAAACACGGCGACTTGTCCAGTTGCAGTGATGGAAGTTGTTCATACCATTATTTACCAAAACTAACAACAAAGTTAAACTTGCGTTGACTTCCGGCGTAGTGCAAAAGTACCAACATGCCCACAACAAACCCGCATACAAGCGAGGAACAGGAAGTCAAAAAAAAAAAACTTAGAAATAGTAGACGTCCGTTCACAACTTCTGGCGTGTGATATAAGACTTCCGCCGCGAAATGGATGAGATCTGCTCTCTTCTGCGATGTCACGCAGCGTTTATTGGGTAATTCCTTATCAGCGTTTCGGTACAGCCTATCGGTCCCTTCATAAAGGGACAAGAAATCTTCGCTTTTTTGACCCTTGACGCTGCTTGTCGTCTCAGAAGAGCTGTGAAGTTGGGTCGTGCTCTTTAATTTTGTTTAATTGTCTGGAACTCCGAAAGGCTTAATGAAATGTTGCATTTTATATAAATTCAGGGTTTACCTTTTTACACCATCTCTGCTAAATCTTTAACAAGCTGAGTCCGAAATGCGCGCAGAAAATCATGTAGGTCTTCACTTATACTTACTCACTCCATGGTGTAGAGTCCTTCTTGAGCAGCTAACTGGTTTGCAGCTAGTCAAGAATTTCCCCGCATTTCAAGGAACCCGAAGGTTCTGTATTGCACTCACAAGCGCCGCCCAACTGTCTCTATCCTGGGCCAGCCCAAACCAGTCCATATACCCACATACCACCTCCTGGAGATCCATCCTAATATTATCCACCCATCTACGCCTAGGTCTCCCCAGTGGTCTCCTTCCCTCCGGTTTCCCCATCAAGACCCTATACACCCCTCTCTCCTCACCCATACGCGCCACATGCCCAGCCCATCTCATTCTTCTCG
>Ga0123352_10003258_pt1 | contig 23370 bp, 16 predicted proteins | sample TergutLab28metaG_FD_89700 | JGI IMG/M metagenome (GOLD analysis project Ga0123352, IMG submission 89700) | Labiotermes labralis P1 segment gut microbial communities from Petit-Saut dam, French Guiana - Lab288 P1 | ecosystem: Host-associated > Arthropoda: Insects > Digestive system > Gut ...
AATGGATTTCTCTGATTGTTAATTTTTTTGGTTATTTTTTTAAAAAATTAAAAAGATAGAGGGAACAAGAAATGAAAAAAAAAAAAAAAAAAGAAAGATCTCATACAGGATGGAAATTAAACCCATTATGGCCTTATACTGTTAGCTTGGTTGTTGTGTAAATATATTTGAGGATGGGCTTTACAGCTGAAGACAAGCAGTCCACAAGAGATAATTAAGAAACATTTGTTGTAATGCACTTTGTCTTGCAACTTCACCAAACTTCAGGCACTAACATCTGTCAAAATTGTGTTAAATTATCAGAAGATAATTTCATTGTCCCATTTTATATAACAGGGCATACAAGATTTGTTGTATATGTTCATAATTGAGTACACACACACACACACACACACACAAAACATATGTGGAATTTTGCGCCTACAATATCCACATGCCAAAAGTTGCTTGATGAATACTGGGGGAAAAAAAAAGGTGCTAAATTTTGCACAGAATATGTGACTACAGATGAATGTGTTGTGGCAGCATGGTATAGTTATTTGCATTTCACCATGGTAGTCCTTGAAGAACACCAACACCAAAATACCATTTTATAAAATTCTGACCAGTGCGTATGTTCATTGAAAATTATACAAACTGAAATTATTACATCTTCAATGGTGTGCAGTTACTGCTGATCGTACAGTCCAGAACTATTTAAGATAGAGGAAGGGATAGCAGACAGGTATCTCAAAACACGTGGGAGGCTTGCGGCTAACTGCCTGAACCGTGGCATGTCCATGGCATAGCCATAAATGATTTCTTGTATTTCATTGAATATACACTGTATTAAATGATAAAAGTTTACATTTTTATTGGATCTATAACTTTTAATGATCATGTGTTTTAACATGATTGCACGATTCATAAAAAAAATTCCTGCCATTTTACTGGAGCTTTGTGTAACGTAGAAGTTGTATTGACATGACATGATCCATTATTAAACTGATGTGACAGCTTGTGCTTAAGACACCCAGTACTAAGTTTAATCAAATTCCATTGAATAGTTTTGAAGATGAAACATCTCAACTGATGAAGTGAAAGTCTCTACAATACATGTTAATTTTGTGACAGAAGGTATACACAAAATGTACAGTGGAGATATAGTTTTGATAATACAGCTTTCCCACTTACCTTCAAGATTCTGATACTAGTAAACCAAATTGTTAGCAGTTTGTGATGGCAGTAAATTAATTAATGGTTATACAGGTGTATTATGAGCCTTTTATCTGCGAACCTTAAGGGATCACTTCAAGTGTGCTGTTGGAAGAACACATTATATAAGCAGTATGTGGGTAGTTTGAGATGAGTAACTTTAACTTCATGAAAAAGTATCCTTTTTGAGCAACTAATAGTCCTTCATTTAATCAAGACATTCCCTGCCTTCGTGAATCTCAAAGTCCACACCATGTTGCAGAAGAGTCTACAGCTATGTTTTCTTAGTTTATTGAATGATACCGTGCAAATGTTCGAAGTAATGCGGCATTAAGTGATAAATGAAATAATAAGACAACTAATATTGTCTGAAAAGTAACTATGAACTTTCACAAATGATGATGAATGAATTACAGAATGAACACAATAATGCCAGGCATTATGATAATGAATTAAATGAGACTTGCAGAAAATGCAGCCTTATCCAAAACATGTTTCATGGGAAAACTTACATAAACAAAAAATAAATAAGAAAGTAATGGAATTCTGCATGACATTTTCTTCACTAACAGTGAAGTTATTATTGGCTCGTCCAATTTGGACAGCTCTGTATACAGATGCATATGAATACATTGAAGAACACACAGACAGTTGTATAGCTCAAAACAAGGCCTAAAATCTAATAAACCCACTACAGTAAGAAAATAGCAAACAAACCTAGGATAACTATCATTTGTACTGCATGCCATACCCAACCATGAATAGAATGTTTTGCCTTGTTACACTGGCTTCTGCTGAACTGACCTTCATTCCTGTCATCAATAAATAACAGCTAAAACTACTACTACTAGTAGTGTTAACTACTGTTCATCAGACACAGCAAACAGAAAAGGCCACAGGCTTTATAAGGACAGTTGTGCATTAAATGGTGCTTCTGAAAATGCCTTTTCTGCATGGTCTTAACTGATTAATTCTCAGGCAATATTTAGGCAGAGTTGCACAATTTTTTTTTTACAAGCATTAAAACTAATTTTCCATACATCATTCTATACATACTGCAACCTTCAGCAAAGTCCTAAGTGCAGGAAATACAATCTATAACAGAATCACATGGGTAGGGCAAGTAATGCTTGTTTACATATGTACTTACTCCATGGAGCAAAGTCCTTCTTGAGAAGCTCTCCATTTCTCAGCTAGTCAAGCAATTCCCTGCATTTTGTGGAACCCAAAGGTTCATTAACACATTTACAAGAGCCCGCCACCTGTCCCTATCCTGAGCAGTGCTTGCATTATACATTCATCAAAGTACAGGAAGTTCAACAGATACTTCAGTACTGTGAAGCATTTTGTAAATATTTGTGTATATTAGATGTACCACATAATTGTGACCCACACTAACATCAAACAAATAATCTGTTGCACTAAGAATTGCATTTACTTGCCATACCATGATGTAGTCAGAATTCTGTAGTGGCAAGAGCGCAGTGTGAAATACATTTTGAGCAAATGAGAGAATACTTGTATAAAGTTTAACAGTTAAGTTCCACCACACACTCCTCCCCTGTTCAGTGTTATGGTAAAAGTGAGCAATTGACTGTACACACATACCACATATGTGGTGACATACTTAAAACAGTAACATTTTGTAACCAGGAGCTGTATAGTGCTCATAAGCAGCCAGTTTTGGAACAGACATGATGGCTATATGAACAGACAGATCATTCTGCCTACATCATGCCACACTTCAGGTTGTTTGGCCCAGCCCTGTGGCCATGGAGAATTTATGATGAAGAAGTACTGAGGTTACTTATGTTTTTTTAAAGCCTATTATTTCACCAGTACTCCAAACGTATCTACTGCTGCTCATGACACCTGACAAGTAAGTACAATATCAAAACTTTGGCCCTCAGCTGGGATTTTGCCTCTGACCTGGTTTTGCCTGTATTCACAGTAAGGGGTTTCTAATTATTCTATAGGCCTATGGACACCTGATATCAGGGACTTTCATTAGGTTGGCTGTGATTTTCCTATTGACGTGTAAGTTAAAATGACTGTTACTAATGCAATCATGTATCAGCAGTATGTACCACTAGCAGCAGAAGCAACAAATAATGTACACAAGGTTAATATTCTTACAGATCACCATGTTAATTACCCACAGTTACCAGTATTGTGTACAGTGTTTGTATTATTCACTTTTATCAAAACATACATGTACATACAAATATCAGTCAATGTAATAATATGCAGAGTACTTTAGAGACACTCATAGATGAACATTATGCTCACACAGTGTGTGTGTATGTGTGTGCATGTGTGCAAGTGCATATAATTTCACCGCTTCAGAAAAATGTGTGTATACTTGTAATTTTACATAGCTAATAGCACACAGTTTTTCCATACAATTCTTTTATGTACACAGAGATACCTGCCTGATGCACCTACTCACCATTCTTTAAGTTGCTATTATGTGAAGTATACAAATGTGCTCTGGTTGTGAAGTCATTACAGAGTCAAGAATCAAATGAAGAGAATGCATGCTCTCACACACACACACACACACACACGCGCGCAGTAAGAGTCCTGGTTATCTGTGATATTGAAGGGGTGAAAACGGATGGATAATACAACATATTCACAAACCACAACAGTTTGTTGTACCGTAACTGTAATTTATTCTGAGCAATGGTTTGAACTACTACTCATGGTAGTTATTATCTTCCTGGTGTCTAATGTCAGTGTATTCAGACCCTCTGACCATGTAGTTGAGCAGTATGTCACCACGCTAACACTGCGCTATGACTATTCAGTGTGGAAAGAGAACAGTGGGAAGCTTAGTTAATATGTGCCAGCATATATGTAGAAATTGTGAAGCAATAATCTACATACAGATAATCAGGACTGTACTCTGTGCATGTTTGCATGTTGCTACCTTTGTATCTGAAAAAGAGAGACCCGTCTGCGTACTTTAGCATCAATATTGTTCATTAAACATAATTTGTATTTGGTATTAATTAATACATCAACCAACAAATGTACTTATTAAAATACAATTCATAACAAAACAATTATTAAAACTCCTACAGTTTTCAGCACCAGATTGCCATCTTTGGGAGTTTTAGAACAATGAAATACAAGCCCAGCACATTAGTATAGGTGTTACAATGCCCATATCAGAATGTTTTCATTCATTTGTTTCATTGGCATGCGCAGAATGCGACAATTGCTTGCCGTTCTTAGGAGCTTCTTCCATCCTCCCTCACTTCCTCTTCCCATCTATTTCTTGGTCTACCTCTCAATCTTGTTGTTTCCAAATTCATATATAATACTGTTTTGGGAATTCTGTTTTCTTCCATTCTCTGTACATGCCCAAACCAATGTAATCTATTTAACCTTACTGTCTCTGTCACAGTGGGTTTTTTAACAATTGCATGTATTTCTTTATTGGATAATATTCTCCAATATTTTTTTTCATTGTATCAGAATGTTTACAGGTTGAAATTCTAAAATATATAAAAATCTGATAAGCATAAAAATTACAGTACTGTAGTATTAAAATTACATGATACTGAGCAGTTCCAAGTATAAGTCAGTGTCACACTGAGATTGATGTGTTGGGCTTATATTCCTCTGTTCTAAGACTCCCTGAGGATGGCACCACAGTGCTGAAACATGTAGGAGTTTAATATGTCTTATGAATTGTATTTTATTAAGTGCATTTGTCGGATTGTAATGAATGGAGTGAATAATATAAAATTTGTATTTGGTATTTATAAATGTTATATTCTAGCTAACTGCCATATGAAATGAATCTTATTATTAAGAATACGAACAGTTTGTGCATACCATAACATTGTGGCACATTCATGAAACCACTGTTTCCATGAAATTGCAACAGTGTGTTCTCTATAGTATAGTTGAAGTACAGAACATTCTGTACTGCTTGCATTTCCTCAGCTGTCATAACAGAATAATACCTTTTGGCTGGAAGATATTGATTATATGGAGGTTTTATGTCACTGTCAACAGAATAGTGGAAGCATACATTGCTTTGTGTGCAGTATGAACTGAGTCCTTATATACAGGATGGGCAATGTCAGCAGTTATGAGTACTCAAAATGTTGCCATTGAAAAGCCACAGTATTATATTTTCTGCATCATTGCACCATGTCACTGTCAACAACCCTTTCATGATGATTTTTGGTCACCAGCAACAATCATACCTACTTAGGTTTTCATGTAAAGTGCCCAATATTTTGATCCTGTTTTAACCAAATTTGGATTTTCTCAACAGTTTTTTATAATCGTCCCCAAGATCCAATTGCCCAACCAAAAAAAAAATGGGAGTCAAGCTGATAAATGCAGCAGACAGATGGGCAGACATGACAAATAATAGGAACTTTTCAGGAGTAGGCAAATGCGCCCACAAAATGGAGAAATCACACTCCAGTCCAGTGTTGGGCTGAGATAGACAGTTCTAAAATTAAAAAAGAAAACTGACTGGAATGGCAAGCTTGTTCAGATTTTCTTTATATGGAATGGGATTAAAAAAACCAGTATGACATTCATAAAATCATATTGCCATTCTCCGTTAGAGATAGTTAAACAATTCAGACCTGCAACAATATAAATTTGATCCAGCAGGGTGTGTGTGTTAAAATAAATGGATTGAGGTTTTGAAAGTAACCTCATCACACTACGGAACCTCAAAAAACACCTTAAAATGATTTGCATTACATTTCACTTATAAGTAGCATCCACACAATCCACAGTAATACTGCACAGTAAATAAAATATATCTGTGTGGCTTCCAGATGTTTTTCTGCATTGTATTTTTCATTTATGTTACTATTCCAGAGCAGATGTTATGGAACAGGTGGTGTCCTTTAAACGTACATAAATTAAAAGGTGTTGTTAAGTTCTTATTGTGGCTATAAACATAGAAATGCTATTATAAAATAATTTATATTATTTAGGCATTACTGTGCTAAACCATTTATGTGTAACATGACTTCAAAGTCTAATAACTTAAATAATTTTAGATGAGAACAGTGTGCAGATGATTACAAGTACAGACTTATTTGTGAGGGCAGCTGATTGGTGACAATCAGTTCTCCTTCAGAGAATATTTTGGAGGCTTGAGTCAATCACAGCCACAAATATGGTAAATTACATTTGTATTATATGTCAATAAATGTCCAACAAGATGCAACTATACACACTTTATTTTATCTGTAAACTGCTGTACATGTTTCAGGTGGTTTCTCCACCCATCATCAGGAGCACAAATAACTATCTAAAGCATCTGGTACTAGTCAACCGTCATTGCTACAGTTATTTGTGCTCCTGATTATGGGTGGAGAAACCACCCAAAACATGTAGAGCAGTTTACAGTTAAAATAAACTGTGTATAGTTGCATCTTATTGGACATTTATTGGCATAGAATTGCGATGCACAGTCCCATGAACATAAAATACATTTGCACTGTTTGTACTTCACATTCTGAATCTGTCATAAAACAGGTTTGTAAGTGCACATCCTTCATAACAAATTGGTGAGAAAAGAATTTGTTTTTGTATATCTGTGCAACTCCACAGAAACAGTTTGTTCTTAAAAACCAACTGATGATCTGCGTGCATTCTGCTGTCCTCTCCTTCAACTGTAACATTAATGCAGCGTTCCCGATAGTGTTTTTGTCATGGAACCCTTTTTAACTTAGTAAATGTTTATGGAACACATATGTTCATGGCTCCTCATTTATCAAATAAAAGTCAGCAAAACAAGATCTGTCAGGAACCAAATGAAAGGTTCATATAAAAACTAGTATATGAACATCTTACACTATGATCAAACATGCTAAATTCAAATTTAATGAAATTATGATTTCTTTGGTCTCTCGATTCCTTCATGGAACACCTATTAACATCTTGTGGAACACACGTACCTTGGAACATAGTTTAGGAAACACTGCATTGATGTAATTAACATGAATTGATCAGTTTTCTTGAATATCGGTATGATTTATATATGACATACTGTGAGACAGGAACATCACTAACGCCATTCAGTGTAGGGTTCTGAAAAATGGTAACACAGCTGGAAACTGTAAGGAATAATTTTGTGTTATAATAACTGGAAAAAATTTAAACTTGGTGTGCATGGTGACATGTTACCAGTATATCTAAATGGCCTAATCCTTCAGAACCCTAAACACAGTGTGTTTGTGGTGACTGTAGTCCTTATACCGGTGGCTGATTAGTGTGTAACATTGTATTACCTTTTTTTTCCCCTAACATGGTGAGCAGCAGAATAAACTTATGTTCTGAACACGATAACAAACATCGCATTCATAAGCACTGTTCACTGATATTGAAACCGAGATGCAACACCGTATGAGGAGTAACACTTTTTTCAGGTCTTGTGACACCAAAAATTTTCAAACTGCTAAAATCAAGAATACATTTATTTAAATATAAATGTTACCGATTTGGTGTCATGATATTATTTGACCCTTTGCACTGTAGTTACGTCAGACAATGCCCATTATCTGAAGTACATACACTCCAATAGTCAGATATGGTAACTAAAACCAACAAATGCATATAATATATGAGAGTATATTACAAAACACAGTACACTTCCTGCAATTGGCCATTCGTGCGGTCTTCGTCAGGGAGGTGCATTACCAAGGATGGATTCATAGAGACATTACAAATGTTTGTGAACCGATGCCAAGATGTAAAATACTAATTAGTCATTTCTACTTGTCTTCAACTGAATACTTATCACTGGTAGATAGGTATTCTTTTACTTTCCACTTTCACTATTAGTTAAAGTAGTCAAGATCAAACCCGGAAGCGTTTGAATACTGATATTGTATGCTGTTAGGTTACCACAGTGGCCCTGGAATGACTATTTTTATTCATGCATGACTTAAGCCTGTGCTGGCCAACATGCAGCCCCTGAAAGTATTTGCAGCCCTCAAGTCACCTGAACAGTTTCAATAATACAATTTAACATAATAGGTCTACAGAACATAATATGGCAAAAATAAAAATAATAATATGGCAACTTTAATATATAACAACAGAACAAATGCTGTGTCTGTAAATAATGGTATTCTAAATTTTATGTTTTGTTGACCGTGCATCTCGATACATCTGTGTAATAAAAGCCAACTTGATGCACTATTTATCCTCAGTTTATTTCGTCAACCAACCTCTACATGTTTCGGACATATTTGTAGCCCATCATAAGGAGGTATACTATATATATATATATATATACAACGATTGGTACGTGTTGTGCTTTCAGTTGACTGTCTGTTGGCTGGGTCGAGATGGAACTGAGTTCCATCTCGACCCGTCTCAGTTGTATATATATAGTATACCTCCTGATGATGGGCTACAAATATGCCCAAAACATGTAGAGGTTGATTGACGAAATAAACTGAGGATAAATAGTGCATCGAGTTTGTTTTTATTACACAAATGCTATTCTAGTTAATTGAACTGCTCCCCCCCCCCAAATTTCCGGTACATGTATACTTGAGTGCAGCCTGCAGGTGAAGTCCTTACGAATTGTGTGGTCCTGCCGTGGGTTGAAGTTAGCCAGCCCTGATTTAATCAGTCACATTTTCATTAGCACTGACTATATAACACTGTATGATAGGAAGACCATGAATGAGGTGGAAAGTTGGGTTAGTGGTTATGCCTGATTGAGCTGAGGGAGGCTACAAAGAACTCAGTATAGCCATATTCCAGGTCAAGATTTAACCAGGATTTTCCAAATGTGAAGCAGGAGCTCTGTTTGCTGGAACACAGCATTAGGATGTATGGTGTTAGCAGTCTGCCACAAGCAAGAAGGGTGGGCTGCGATCATTCCTGGACTGCTCTGTGGTCTAAATGTTAGCATACAAGTTCAGTGTTATTCCAAGTTTCATTGCAGTTCGTAACGGTCATACAAAAATAAAAAGGAAACTAAATTGTCAGTTTTAATGATGACCAATCTTTGAAGCAAGAACCAGACCCAACTCCTTAAACACTGGGAATATTAACTATAACTAAGTCAGATGTCAGCAATATCTGACCATTACAGCATAATTTTTACTACTTGTACTTTATGACATTTACAGAGGTGATTGATGTTATTTATAAATATTATATGGTTTGTTCTGTTAATAAGGATCAAATAATATGTACGCAAGTTTAATGTTGTCCCTATTCTGTGCAGCAGATTGAATATGTAATATTTAATCTAACTAACTGTATATATAACCATAAATATTTGTTATTTTATGATGCTCCTATTTGTTACAGCCCCTGTAGGCCATCACGAGGAAGGTCACTTACACAGGAAAGATACATCTGTAATAAATGCTGTCAAAGATGTGCATATATGCAGTTAAAATATGTTATCAATTAAAGTAGTGCAAAAATTTACAAAATGTAGATTAATTACAAGTATTTTACATCTCTTTACAATTTTATGTTTAATTGTAGACAAACATTTTTGCCACTACTGTCCTCTTCATTCCAAGTGAGTTATAGCTGCAGTTGTGTGTTGATGTTTATACTATAGTGGATCACCGAGTTCATCAACACACAACAGCGGCCCTTGGAATGAAGAGGACAGTAGTGACAGAAATGCTTGTCTGCAGTTAAACATAAAATTGTCAAGAGATGTAAAATAATTGTAATTAATCTACATTTTGTACATGTTTAGCACTAATTTATTGATAACATTGTATTTTAACTGCATATATGAACATTAACAACAGCATTTATTACATATTTACTCCCTTGTAAATGACCTCCCTCACGATGGCCCGCGGGGGCTCTAACATATGAAGAGCATGACAAAATAACGAACATTTATGGTTACATGTGCAGTTATTGGACTAAATATTGTAAGTACACACATCTTCTTGAAAACCATAATAAAAATCTCTTTCGATGTGTTTTCTTGATAATCACACCTCAAAAGAACAAGTGGAAAAGGTACATAAACATTTTACTTCATCACTTTAGTCATCTGTCTGGCCTTATAGTGAGCCGAATACTAGCTATATTGAAAACGCAGGTGTAACAGAGAATATAAAGTAAACCACTCCACTTAACGAGTAAATGCATTTGTGCTTCAATCAAGAGACTGTACAGCTTTACATCTATATATGTAAATGTATACCTTAGTGGTTAGGGAGGAATTGAATTTTGTATGTGTATAAAAGATACAATTATGACAAAATAAAATATTTTTTTATATATTTACGTTGTTAGCACTTTACATTTTACTGCTGTCATGCGCAGTATTCGGTTTATTTCAGAATAGCCGTATTTTTTATTATGGCAGGTGCATTGGTTAAACTGGTGCTTTTTCATTTTGATTTTTTCTTCATCATCTTCCTCATCTTATTGTTGTTGTTCTGCAAAGCTGAGTACACCATTGTCCTCTGCACTGAATATTACCTTCTTATGTAAGCAGAAATGTTCAGCAGAAGATCACTTAGTAATGAATCTGTATGTAGGCCATACATATGGTTTAACTGGCATTCCCATATGTACATCCAGACCAAAAAACTGGTTTAAATTATTCATTTCGTGTGTTTATATCAACTGTCTACAGTAGAACCTGGAGACTGAACACTGCTAACTACCACTTACCATGCTGCTGTTATTTCCATCCACTGTCATATTCACAAACTATTTTCCCATGAACTATCTTAATATTCTCCTCCTTCCTGTTTTTGAGTCTTTCAAGTGGCTACTTTCCAGGAGGCTTCTTCACCAGAATTCTGTACGCGTGTCTTCTCTGTCCTATCTTAGCTATATGTATGTCCCACTGCCACCACATTTATTTCACTATTCTAATACAGTGTCATATAAACACTCAAGATTGTTGCTAAAATTTAGTTGTCAGCAATGGTATATGTCATACAGATTTGCTGACAGATTACTGTCAACAAACCTGTATGACATATACCACTGCTGTGTGTACAGTGAAAAACTCCTGAAGGTGGACAGAGGAACTGTCCAAAACATGTAGAGTTTTATTCTGAAAATAAATTTGAGAAATTAGTGCATCTATTTGGTTTTATTATAAGAATTTATCACATACACGGTCACCTGAACGTCAAATTCCTTCATATTTGCATATTGGAATTTGGAATATATGAAAGATCTTTTGCAGAAGTCCAGTTTCACATGTTTAATTTGTAAAATAATTTCCTCTGACAAGCTGTTCTTTAAAGTTATATGTGATTACCAGCCGCAACTCAAACTAATGAAACACATAGGTAAGGAATGAGATTCTTATGAGCTTCAAGGCTTTTGCAATGGTGTAGATGAGGATTGCGTTCTACTGCGATATGATGCCAAAATGCTGGGTAATGAGATCCCTACACTCCAAGGGTGGACAAATCCAAAAAGAATTCTTATCCCAGTCAAACAGCATCTTCATTAATAGTCTTAATGTACAGTTAGGTTCACACTGATGTCCTGCTATCTTGTAACATGGTTCAGAAATATAATGTTTGTTTTTATCAGTCAGCTAGAGACTGATAATAAAACTAATGCAAACTGGAAACAAGTCTCTGATAACTTCTACATATTAAAAAATTAACATTTACATGATACTTTGAAGTCACATACCACATATTTGCTTTATAGCAACTGCCACCACTTGTGTATTGTCTACTGGATATACTGTGGAGTGAGTAGTTTGTGTGTAGTAATAATTTACATATTAAAAACTATTACTTAACAGTAGTTATGTCACTCTCTGTAGCTTCTAGATGCTTTATTAATATATGAACTCAAAACTCTTTACATGCTTAGGTCCATCATTAATGACATGGAAAATACAAATAAATAAAGGTATATGCTATTGATCACATCTCTAATAATTATTTAAAATATTATATACTACATGTTTCCATCTCTTTGGATATCATGTAGATAAAGTCACAAAATACTTAGCGAAAGGAATAATTGCAACGATTTTTCAGTATTCCATCACTTGAAATTTACTGTTGCAATTATTCTTTCCTCTAAATATTTTGTGATTTAATATACCTGATAATAGCTAAAAAAGACTGAAACATGTTGTGTGTAACATAGGAAATGACATTTAGAGTTGTGATTGATGGTATATACCTTTACTTTGTATTTGAAATGTGCTTCATAATGGAGCTATGAGCCATCCATAGTACCTTGTTACCTTAGTTTCAGCATGCTGATTCCCCATGAATATTAGGAGTTGCACACAATAAAATACAAATTATATGTTCTTAGGAGATGCTGGATTTTGTACTGATTTTTGTCACCCACAGTGCAAATAATTATGACACAAATATTTTCAACATTAATATTATGAAGACCCAAATATGAGTAGATAAAATATGAAGTGAATGTGACATTTCACTTCATTGGATTATTGGAAGCTGCAGAAAGTGACAAATGTTTGTAACATCAGTGTAAAAAAATATGCTGTCATCTGTGACAAAGCAATGAAAATGTCAGTCTAATATGTTGTAACACACATTAACAAGTGTCTTGTACGTCGCCAGTACCCATGTTGTTAAACATAATATGTAAAGTTGTGGAAAATATTAATCGCAAGTCCACCAACAGATATTAATTTTATGATTTAATTGGTAGTGCCAGACTTAAAATGAAGATAGTGTAGTATTTAGTTGCCATTTTTAACTCTTTGTATTTTACTCAAATTGTAAATTATAAAGTAAATAAAGTAACATATTTCTATTTTTTTAAATAAAGTAATTTTTACTACCTATGTTTGACAAAGTGTCATATACACCAGGCCTACTTATAGCTCAGATGCAACATGTTGGCTCTAATGCAGTGTTATGTTGCCCATGGAGACATCTGAAGTAAGAACACATCTTTTAACCTTTCCCTGTGAAAGCCAAGATAGAAGTCTGCAGAAATTGTGAACTGTTTATTTACGTAGACATAGAGAAGAGTAGAGTACATTAGGGCAGGCACCACAGTGACCCTCCCATTTCCAATCTTGTGTGCAACCATCACTTCAGCATCCAGCAGCCCCTCACTTTGAACACAGTCCAGTACCTTGCTAACAGAGATCAAAGTCACCTAGTTTCAATAAATGGTGGCCCAGGTGCCTAAATCTGAATACCACCTATGGAGACATAGTACATTACTAATTTACTTTTGTAAATTATGTGCTAAAAATAACAACACATTAGCCTAGGTTGTTAATTCAATGTTTTAATTATTTTTTCCTATGAATATTTTTCTACTGCACATGACATACAGACAAATAAAACAGTTAAAATTATACATATAATTATATGTGTACTTGTTTAGTCTTCGTCTGTGTACAGAATTTCATGTTGCCTGCATGCAGACCAAATTTTGCCGAAGTTGCCTGCACCACCTACAAAATTACTAATATTTGTGTGACGGATATTTGTCATATAGACAGAAACTGTAGGCAACATAATACCAGGGCAAGATATATATATATATATATAAACACACACACATATCAAAACCTGTTAGTCCATTTCCTTTCTCCTGTGGCACCTGCTGTCATCATACACTACAGTGAATTACACTGTAGTCCATAACAATGCAGTCAGTTTCTGCCCTTCACAGGAACCAAAATTCATTTCCCTATTGCCACATTGGAATGTATGAACAGTCAAAAAGGCCGAAATAATCAATATGCCTGTCACTCAAGGGTCCATTTTAGGCCCCCTACTATTTTTGGTCTATATAAATGACCTTCCATTGCAAATAAATACCATTACAGAACCAATACTATTTGCTGATGACACTAGCGTTATAATCTCTAATAGAAATTTTATAGATTTCTCTACATCAGCAAACCTAGTTTCAGCACATATGATTGAATGGTTTGCAGCTAACGTGTTAGTTTTAAACTTGGAAAAAGCAAATATAATGAGATTTATAATAGTAAATCAACCATACTGTGCGCTGACCATTAGTCATAAGGATAAGTGTATAGAAGAAGTAGTAAATTTAAAATTTCATGGTATACAAATTGACAGTCACCTTAATTGGAAGAACCACATTGATCAAATAATTCCTAAGCTAAGTGTAGCATGTTATATGTTTAGACAAAAGTATCATATCTGTTATAATGATACGTTGAGATCAATTTACTTTGCTTATTTTCAGTCTATTGCAAGTTATGCAATAATTCTCTGGGGAAATTCCTCAGACAGTAGGAAGATGTTCACTTTGCAGAAGAGAATAATCAGAATTATGAAGGGTGCACACCGCAGAACTTCAGGTAGAAAGCTATTTAAAAAATTAGAGATTTTAACAGCCCCAAGCCAATATATATATACTCATTGATGAGTTTTTTTTTTTAATTTGAAATCAGGAAAAATTTCAGACCAACTCATCAGTACATAGTATAAATACAAGAAATAAACACCATCTACATAGACCTGTTGCTAACCTGTCCTGTTTTCAGAAAGGCCCATCCTACTCTGGGATCAGAATTTTTAACAACTTACCATGAAGTATTACAAGCCTTAAAAATGAAAAGCCACAGTTTACAGTAGCCCTAAAAAATTTTTTATATGCACACTCCTTTTACTCCATGGATGAACTTTTGCATGTACATATGATATGCATTACTGACTTATATGACTGTGTAGTAAATCCTTACACTGTAATAATTTTATATGTTTTGTATGCTTATGACATGTTCTACATCCTATTGTCTTGTGACAGCCTCAGGGATCTATGGAATGTATATATGTATGTATATATGTATGTACCTATGTAATGTACCTCATTTAAGCTTCCACGTACCTTTTCAACCATGTGCCCTCAGTTTCAGATATCAGAAACAATCTACCTTTCTACCTCCAATTAATATATATAAATATTTGGTTATGTGGTAAAGGTAAAGTGATCCCGTTACTGGCCCGGTGTGGCCCAGAGGGTGGGTAGAGGTATAGCTCTAATCCTCCATGACTGTGGCACTAGAAGGGGGTGAGTGGTCAGCAGCACGTCCTGGCCGCACTTTACCCCCAGGAAACACCAGGTACCCATTTTACAGGGGGCTGGGTGTGCCCCAGGGCCGGTCTGGACAGGCGGAAAATCTCATTCCCACCGGGATTCGATCCTGGACCGTCCAGCACATAGTCAGTCACTATACCAACTGAGTTACCTGGTCCACATTTGGTTATGTGGACCTGTTAATAATTAGCATGACATAGGTTTAACATGTATGGTAACAGGGTGCTCCATCACATTTTGACTATTATGTTGTGAAATTATACAATATCATTTAATTATACAACTATTAGCTATTATCTGCCATCCCATAATACATAGTTCTTGATGGCAAAATGGCATGTTTAGTCCTGTTATGTCAATATGCTAATATTTTGTGTTTCCTAACTACAGAATTCTCATGCCCTGTTTAAATCTAAACAGCATCTATAGGGTTTGAAGATTGCCTAACATGTACTTGTAATTGAACTGTCTACTTCTAAGTGGTAATTCTGTTTACTGATATGCCATCAGGGTTTAAAAATTCTCGACATACTTGTGTTTCTCATCCAGCAGCTTTTCTTACTATGCTCTTTCACAAGATATTTTAAAAAGTGCACATACTATTTATTACTAAGATTTGGTCAACACATGTGCTTATAGTGGCACCTGGTCCATTGATAAGCCATTCAGACCTTGGAAGAGAAAGCTCCCAAGGGTATGCTTTTAAAACTAAATAAAACTTGAAGAGCTTGCTTAATAAGAATGTAAATCATTATTATTTTGCACACATTTTGTTTTGGAAGAAGCTATCCTGAAAATGTGGGCCGAATTTTTCCCTGAAATGTAGCATGCTAAATTTCAATACATATGATGAAAAAAGACAATAAAGTTAATGAGATCAACTGACTATATATCTAAGTACCATTCTCAAATGAATATTTTCAGGAACTTAATATTAAATAAATTAAAAATTAAAGACCATACACAAGGTGCTTATAAACAGGTAGAATGTTTCAAAACTTTGAACACAGATAAAATAACTCCTTCTTAATAACTGACTTACTATTTGAACTTCTCGGTTTAAAAACATATTAAATACAACTTACAATATGATCAGATGCAGAACTGTGTATTAAAATAGGTTGAATTGAAATGTCTTTATAATGCAGCTATACAGAATAACAAAATATCAAGTGTCATACAAATACAATTATTCCTCCTGATGATGGACTTGGGAGGTCCGAAACATGTAGAGGTTATAAATAAAATTGACAAAATATACTCAGAATATAGTGCACCAAGTTGGTTTCATTTACAAGATTATATAGAGATGCATGGTCAACAGAACATAAAAAATAATTCCATAGTGTAATCCAAGATGGCAACATTTACAATGCTTCATGACAAATATTGTCATCCTGGTTCTCCACATATTCCAAATATTATGTGGTTCACTATAATCAAGTAACCAGTAATACTGGCCATAATATAAATGCTTTCCTCCACTGTGATTGAAGAAGTTCCAGCACACAGTGTGAAGTTCAGGCATTACACTCTAAATTAAATTTCAGAGGCATGAAATCTCTGGTCATGTGTTAACATCTTGAAGTATGGCCTCACCAAACTGGCATGCATTCTGGAAACCATTCCCATCCTATTAGTTCTGAGACTTGCTTGCAAGCCTGTGTCAGGTCATACTGTGAGTCCTCAACAAGGCATTCTTCCATGACACAGAGTTCCTTAAGTCTTCTGCCACAGATATAAGCAAACTTGACAAATGCACTGCATGTCACCTCACATTCCCTTAATCCTAGAGAAGACAGTTCTGGACAGTTTTTTGCAATGTTCAGAAGTTCATCATTGATGAAAGAGTTTCCATTTGCTCCAACAACCAATTCCTTCAGTCTAGGACAGTGAGTACCGATGTGACTTAGCACTCTGTTTGGAACAAAGTCACCAAAGTAGAGATGTGTGACAGGAATAAAGGACATAAACAGCATGTCAAATGATTCATCAGGAATTACAAAAACATTCATGACAATGTCCAAGCCCGGTGAATGTCCAACAAGGGCATTCCAACAGTGTGGTGAAATCTGCTGTAGCAACATGTCCTTTTCTGTGTACACATCTATGTGTAAATGTTCAAGATGAACATGTGCTGCTGAGGACAGAACAAGTAGTAAGTCATCACTCAACACCGCGTAACTGAGGGACAACTCCCGAAGGTGATGACAGTGACATGCAAGGGTAAGGATACCTGTAACACATAAACCAGTTTCAAACACAGTATGTCATGGGGTAAGGATATCTGTAACATATAAACCAGTTTCAAACACAGTATGTCATGGGGTAAGAATATCTGTAACATATAAACCAGTTTCAAGCACAGTATGTCATGGGGTGAGGATACCTGTAACAACACATAAACCAGTTTCAAACAGTATGTCATGGGGTAAGGATATCTGTAACACATAAACCAGTTTCAAACATAGCATATCATGGGGTAAGGATATCTGTAACACATAAACCAGTTTCAAACACAGTATGTCATGGGGTAAGGATATCTGTAACACATAAACTAGTTTCAAACAAAGTATATCATGGGATAAGGATAACTGTAACACATAAGCCAGTTTCAAACACAGTATGTCATGTACTGTTTCTGTTCTACTGTTGAAAGACATGTGCCTTGCCCATCTCAGCATTCCTGATTCACTCCACCAAACAACATGAGGTGTAGCCTTGTGGCACTCTGCGGTTAACAAATGAATTACCTTCAGAATAAGTTGGTGCTGAGTTGAAGGCAGAAATAGTAGACCTCAAAAAGAATAATATATAATTACTTGTTTTTTTTTTTCCTTATGTGGTAACTTAACTGCTTCTGACATGTATATATATATATATATATATATATATATTGGTGAATGAGAGGAAAATTATGAATGATAAATTGGAAGAGACATGACAGCAGTTGTGGTGTCTTTTAATATAGATCTCAGCTGTTGCTTGCAGAGAATGAGAGAGGCAACATGAAAATTCAGAAATTTTTTCTTTCATTAATACTAGGTAAAAGTACTCTGATTATGACTTAATTCCTGTAGGCAACTTTGTGATAAACTAGTCACTATTTTGACAGAATGTTTGCATACATATATTCCTCATCACTTAGGATGGAGAGAGGAGGCTTACCTTCTGGTGATACTCCAGGACAACTCTTCACTTGAAGCAGCTCTAGGGTTTGACAGTTGGACAAGGCAAGAACCTCTAAACATGTATCATCCACAGGTGTATTATCAATGATTAATGAACTAAGAACATGCGAATGGTTGAATACAACTGTCAGTGCAGAGACGAATGACTGTTCGTCGACATCAAGGAACGTGGGTTGAGCTGAGCCAATGACAGCCAGTGTCCTGAGGGAGCAGGTCTCCAGCTAAACAGACAAGTTGCTGTAAGAACTTTTAACTCCATGGCACCATATCAATCTTGTTTAGCTGGTCAAGAAATTCCTCCCATTGATATAACCTTAAGGTAGTCTACAAAATTTACAAAGGCTTTCCACTGGATCCCATAATAAGCCAGTGGGATATACTCAAAAGCATTACAGCATTTTTGAGTTAAATTCCTATTAATACTATTCTCCCAACTATGTCTCTTCTCTTCAATTTTCTGCAGTAAAATAAGGTAAAGGTAAAGCAATACCATGACAGGCCTGGACAGGCCCAGAGGGTTCCAGGAGGTTGAGGCTCCCAGATTTCCAGACAATCGACATGAAGGTGGTAAGGTTGTCAGCCCTATGCACTGGCTGCCTTTACACCCCAGGAAATATTCCTGGTACTCAATTCTGTTAGAGGCTGAGTCAACCCCAGGGCCATAGTGTGGCCGGAAGGATTATGTCAATGAAAAATTTCAATGACACCATCAGGAATCGAACCCGCGGCCTTCCGACTTGTAACGCAGTCTGCAGTAAAATACTAAATGTTTTTCTCTATCACATATACATGTAAGAGCCTCCTCTCTTTAATGAAGTAATGTTGACAGGTCCAAAACCAAATAATGAAACTATCAAAATGTGATTTTCTCTACTCTGTTCCTTCTCTTACTCAGAATGTTCATTCCCAAGAACATAAATGTAGGTACACTTTAGAAGGCAGAGTGAATAACTTTTCAAAATCATTTCATGTCACACAACCTCTGTAGTTATACAATAACCCAAGACCCATCAATTTCATCAGACACCATGTTTCACAGATTCTTACACTAGATAGGATGTGACAGGCCATCTGTGCAGACTCCACTGTGCTGTCAGTCTTGAATACAACAAACTTGAGATGCTGCATATGGTGTTGCAAGATGTAGTTTATCAACCCTACAGGAGTTGGTTGAATGCATGACCTATAGAAGTTAGAAGACAATACAAGTCAGTTGAGGTGGAGAAGTTGTACTGCTAATACTACTATGACCACCACCACCACCACTGTTGCTGATTAATTAAACCACCTTAGTTTCTGAAGTTGTGCCCTGCGTCACACAAATTGTCAGAATACATCACCATATTTATAATTTTTTTTTTCATAAAGTGAATGGGGTAGCACAGCATACAGTGTGAAGTTCATTTACCCATCTCTTTGCACACATGCCTCACACTCATATACTACACACGTTTCAAAGACATCTGATACTGGAAACCAACAGTGAGAGTTACTAGGTAAACATATGGCTTTTCACCTTCTTTATCACCCTGCCAACTATTACGCCATGGGCCTACTACAGTTTCATGCTATCTCTACAATGTTTTTCGAAACAGTCATTCACTTAAGCACATCTGTTACAGTATTTTGTTCTCCATTTTTCTACCACACATTTTCAACTGTCATTGTGTAAGAGTTCCGATGATTATTAAATTTGTAATCATTCTAAAATGATATTGGTGACGTTGACAAGATATAATTCTCATTACTTACATTACGATAAAATAAACATAATTATTGTCCTCAGAAATGGCTGGTCACACAGACAAGTAGTTCTACACAAACTCATAGACTAACTTCCTATTACATAAATTTCTAGTCCTCAAGACCTATTACTATTGTCATCCTTGTTATTTTGTATAATTTTTGGAGACCTTATTTAAATACACAATCAGTTCACATTAAATATTTCAGACTTAACCTCAAAGCTTTGCAATGGGACCATGTTAGTAATTTTTTACCTACAAATATTCTTTCATACATAATGTGTTGGTGGGCACTCCTTATGGTCTACATATTCCAAGTTCCATACGCCTAGCTCCACTGGTTCACAAGTTATCACCTGCAAACACCACCAGTTGCCAAAGAAAATGCATGCATGATCACTGTCAAAAATGTAAAAAATAAGCCTTAACAAAAATTGCACATTTGTCAAAGACCTACTACTATGAAATATCTTAGAAGCCTAAGTTGTCATAATTGTTCCTTCCACGACATGTTATTACTGACTGTGGGCAACTGATAGTCTTAACAATGGGGTGGACACCAAAGGAAAAAGGAGATATCACATTTCATGAAAATTTTTCAATTGGATAAAAATTTCACACACACACACAGAGTGTAGTAACATCATAATCCTATTACATCTGCTTGAGAAAAGGAAGGTAGGATAAGAACATGTATGCAGCATAAGATTTAAATCTCATTAATAGCAGGAATGTTTTACATTCCTTGATACAGTGGATATTTAACAAAACAAATACGCAAATATGTTTTCACTGTGTACTATAATACTTGCAGTCATTTTAAAACTTTCAACATTTTAATATGCATATGAAGAACAATAACTACAAAGATCACATCTGTAGTGTGATTAGCTTTACAGCAAAATGTTCTCATGTACAATAAATGAACATAAACCCCCATGAGGTATGCACAGTAGTAAAGCAAACATCACAAAGAAATGTGTACTCCACTGGTTTCCACTTTCTGACATTTCTTTCCCAACAATGAGCTATACTCATAAACAAAGTCAAGGACCCTTTCATAATCTGTACTTCCTGTATTAACATGGATCGCATGATCTCTTAAAGTAGGGTTTCTAAATCAAAGATTTCAAAACTACGTATGTTCTTTCATTTAATTGGATGGTAAAGGTAAAGGTAAAGGTAAATCAGTCCCATTACAGGCCCGAGGTGCCCAGAGGGTTCCTGGAAGTTAAGGTTTCCAGATTATGCCACAATGGCCCAGAATGGTGGTAAGGTTGTCAGCCTTACGCACTGGCCGTTTTTATCCCCAGGGCCATAGTGCATCAGAAGGATTATGTCAATGAAAAATTCCAGTGATACCATCTGGAATCGAACCAGCGACCTTCCGATTTGTAGCACAGCACCTTAACCACTGTGCTACCGCGGTTCACTTGGCTGGACTAGGGAAAAATAAGAATTCCACAGTCACGGACATCCAGCTTTCTAGTTGTGAAGGAGTGCAAACATCTATGCCAAGAGTTTACACAGCAGCACTGTATAGAAAGGCACTTCTGATCATTTTTATTGATCTTTCATACTCACCTTGATGCTTGACTTATATTGAATTCTGCTTTCTGCCAAAGGTGTGGGAATTGTGAGACAAGGTTCCAGTGTTGGCAGACCTGAGCCACTCTGCCAAGATCTTGGACTGGTAGGCGACTAAAGACAAGCAGAAGAGCTTCTGCTGGCAAGTTGCTCCACCCATCTTCTGATTCCTGTATAGAACCATGCTTCATATAGCTACAGTAAAACCATGTGGCTTTCATAGTATGAACAAATGCTATGGTTTTGTGTGTGTGTGTGTCTATATATATGCCTGATCTATCAAATTCTCCAATAGTCTTACCCTTTTGGCCATTTCAATAGGATTTCAAGGCCACCAGTGTACCACTGAAAGTTGGGGATGAACAGTTGAAATGTGGAAAATAACATAATTATTAACCATGTAGTTTAGCTCCAATATGAAAAGCAAGCAAGAGAAGGTAAGTCATCCATGAAACACCAAAGTCTAAAGAGCTTCAGGTCACACACCTTTCTTACAGAAACATAAATGCACTTGCCTTATAAGCAACCTTCACCAGCACATCATGTCCTTTATCACTGACGTTGCTGATTAAAGTTCTCTGATTTTTTTGAAAAGAGACACATGATTTCATGTCTGATCCACCTGAAAAAGAATGTAATATTGTATGCTGGATACAGAGATTGGGGGCATTTATAAAGAAAAACAAAACGATTTAAGCTACATTTTAAACTAAAGTTAAAGAAAGCAAACACTCCAGAAGAGCAACTGTGCTCAGCAGTATCTGTTTCAGGGGTTACGATGTTCAATTTGCCACATACAAGGGGGTGCTGATAAGTCCTTAGCCCGACCTACTTCCCGGTGTCGTAGGACGGAATCGAGAGTGTCGTTGGAAAGAGGGGCTTGTTCATGTGCCGAATTGCAAGTCTCTTCTTGTTACAGAGGCTAAATGGAAGCATGTCAGGCGACGCGCGCGATTTCAACAACACGGAGTCAGGAGCTGGCATCAAGTTTTTTTTCCCCCTGCAAGGCAAGGCGCCTAAGGAAATTCACGTCATTCTGATAGAAACATTACGGGAACATGCACCATCGTATGCCACCGTCAAAAACTGGGTGGCCCAGGTTAAACGTGGTGATTTTTCCACCTGTGATGCGCCTCGTCCTGGACGACCCAAAACAGTGACCACCTCGGAGATTCGGAGATTACTGATCAAATTCGAGAGGTCTTGGAAGACTGCCGGATTTCGGCTAAATCAACAGCTGAGCAACTGGGCATCTCACGTGAGCCGGCTGGGTCCATCATTCATGAAGACTTGGACATGCGGAAGCTCTCCGCGAAGTGGGTCCCGAAATGCCTGAACGCGGATCAAAAACTTCAACGGTGCCCGTCGTCTGAACAACATCTGGAATTTTTTCGGCGCGATCCAAATGATTTCCTGTCGCGATTGGTGACCATGGACGAAACCTGATTATATCACTATGACCCGGAGACAAAACAAGAATCAATGGAGTGGCGGCATAGCGGCTCACCCTGCCCCCCCCCCAAAAAAAATTCCGAAGCTCACCAAGGGGATCTTGTTCTTGCACGACAATGCCCTGGCTCACCGGTTACTTGCAACCCAGAATAAATTGGCCT
>Ga0123352_10003261_pt1 | contig 23363 bp, 15 predicted proteins | sample TergutLab28metaG_FD_89700 | JGI IMG/M metagenome (GOLD analysis project Ga0123352, IMG submission 89700) | Labiotermes labralis P1 segment gut microbial communities from Petit-Saut dam, French Guiana - Lab288 P1 | ecosystem: Host-associated > Arthropoda: Insects > Digestive system > Gut ...
CAACTAGATGACACTTGCTTTATTATACATTGCTCAACATGTTTCAGACGTTAATACGTCCATCTTCAGGAGCTAGCGAGTACTTGTTGTGTTGTGTAGGCTGACTTGAGGCGTGCTGATGTTTTGTAGCGGGATTGTCGTTTGGTGATGTGGTATCCGAGTGTAGGCTGAACCACTACGGTCCAATACGCATAAGATTCAGGAAATGCCATTTATTCCTACCAAGTCCCATATATGCATGTCCATGTCATGGCCCCTGGGCAACGCCTTAGACGGCTAAGACATGTAGGGGCGCAAAGCGAATCCCTGACGCTTTAGTCAGGGCTGGTCAGTTAAGGGAGACAACTCCGACAGAAAAACATCGGTCTTCCAGGATTGCTGGGGGTTGGGCGTAGGGCTCACAACCCCACCTCGAATAAAAAACATTGTTACGAAATCTAAGGAAGCAAAACCCGGATCGATTTGCCAAGGATGACACTGCAAAGGATTAAGACTTGAGAGTTGGCTCATGGAATGTGTTATCGTTATATTAATCAGGTGCCCTTAAGATGCTAGACTCATATAAGTTGGTCATTACTGCCATACAGGAAATAAGATGGAAGGGTGATGGAATAATAGATAAAAAGAATCATACTATCTTTTATAGCTGCGATAAGAAACATCACATGTTTGGAACAGGCTTTATAGTAAGCAAGAGAATTAAACGCCTGGTTACAGACTTTAAAGCCAAAACACCCAGAATATGTAAAATATGTATTAGAGGATTATATTTTAACTACAATCTTATCTGTGTACATGCACCAACAGAAGAAAAAGATGATGATGAAAAGGATAATTTCTATGAAGATCTGGATCAGATGTATGAGCAGTGCCCAAAAAGAGACGTAAAAATAATCATCGGGGATCTTAATGCAAAAATAGGGCAAGAAGAGATTTGCGGACTTATTGCCGGAAAGTACAGTTTACATACTTTATCCAGTGACAATGGAACTAGACTTATAAATTTTGCGTGTTCTAAAAACATGGTGGTAGCAAGTACATTGTTCAATCTTAAAGACATACATAAAATGACGTGGAGATCCTCTGATGGACAATCTTTCAATCAGGTAGATCACCTCCTAATAGATGCAAGATATGCATCTAATGTAATCGATGTAAGGACTTTGAGAGGGGCTAATATAGATTCAGATCACTAACTTTTAATACCAAAATCAGAAGTCGAATTTCCAACGCAAGGAAAACGTAGGGTTCTTAAGCTAAAAAAAATTAATAGTGAGAAATTGGACAGTCCTGAAATTTCATCTGCATATAGAGAAAAACTAAACGAGTACTTAACAATACATGCTGATGATAACGATAACAATGACGATATTAACGAGGTGTGGACGCGTCTTAAAAATGCCATTAGGCAAACAGCTGGCACCATATTGGACAGAATAGGAAGAGTGACATACAAAGACTGGTTTGATGCAGAATGCGAACAGGCAACAATCAGCAAAAACAATGCATACGAAAGGATGCAACAAAGAAATCACACTCGGAAAGTAGTGGAGGAATACAGAACTGCCAGAAGTGAAGAGAAAAGAGTACGTAAACAAAAGAAGAAGACATTTATTGAACGTGGACTTGTGGAACTGGAATGTCTCAGAAGTAACAATGAAAGCAAATCCTTCTATCAAAAACTAAACAAAAGCAGAAAGGACTTCCGTCCTAGAATAATATTATGTCGAAACAAAGAAGGAACGCTTTCAAGCGAGGAGGACGATATACTCAGTAGATGGGCGGAACATTTTGATGAACTGCTTAATAAAGAACTTTCCGATCAACATGTTACTAGCCAGAAAACTTATCAAGAATATTCAGACATCTATGAACCTACTCCAACACTAGATGAAGTAGAAAATGCCATACAAAAGCTTAAGGATTACAAAGCACCAGGAATAGATCTTATACAAGCAGAACTAATAAAGAAAGTAGTCCAGACTTTGATGAATGTGCGCACCAGCTAATAACAAAAATCTGGACTACTGAAACCATACCAGAAGACTGGAATTGGAGTATCATCCGTCCTATACACGACAAGAAAGAAGACGTGACAATATGTTCAAATAACAGAGGAATAAGCCTACTATGTGTTGCTTATAAGATCTTCTCCAACATCTTGTTTTAATAGGGTTATGCCCCAAATAAAGAAAGCCATTGGCGATTACCAATGTGGTTATCGCAGGGAACGGTCCACAGTAGACCAAATCTTCACTGTACGTCAAATACTTGAAGAATGTAGTGAACATGGAAAGGATACACATCACCTCTTTATTGATTTTGAGGCGTAATATGACAGCATAAATAGACGTAGCCTATGTGCAGCCATGGAAGAGATGAATATACCACGCAAACTGATTGCCTTAGTCAAGGCCACGATGAATAACACTCAATGTGGAGTTAAGATACAGAACAGATTATCAGAACCCATTAACTTTAAAAACGGAGTTCAAAAGGGGGGTGCATTGGCTTGTTTACTGTTTAATATAGCTTTAGAGAAAGTTATCAGAGATGCTGCTGTTAACTATCAGAGGTACCATCTTTTATAAGTCTGTTCAAATTTTATCATATGCTGACGATAGAGATATAATTGGAAGAACTCAGTCAGCTATGACTGAAGCATTCACCAGTTTAGAAAAAGCAGCTACGAGCATGAATCTGTTCGTTAATCAAAACAAATATATGCCAGTAACTAGGAAGAGCCATACAGGTTATTGTCACTATCTAGAAGCTGGCCCATACAAATTTCAAGTTGTTCATAGTTTCACTAACTTAGGTCAGACATCAATTGTAATAATGAAATTAGTGCAGAAATCCAAAAACGTATCCTAGCCGCAAACAGGTGTTTCCACGGACTGCGAAAGCATTTGAGGTCCCACTTGACCTGAAAAACACTAAAATAATGATGAATAAAGTACTCATTTGACCTGTACTTACATAAGCCTCCGAAACATGGACTCTATCTAAAACTAATGAGCGGAGGTTCAATCTGTTCGAAAGGAAGGTGCGTCGATGTATCTTTGGAGCGAAACAAGTGAAGGAAACATGGCGAAAAAGATAAAACTTTGAACTATACGAAGCATTTAATGAACCAAACATTGTTAATTACATAAAAGTCAATAGACTAACATGGGCTGGATGGGCTGGGCACTTGGTGCGTATGAATAATGATAAAATTCTTAAAAAAATATTCGACACCAAACCGGACGGAGTAAGAAGAGTTGGAAGACCGAAACTACGATGGGAAGAGGGAGTTGATCAAGACATGAGAATATTAGAAAACAAGAAATGGAAGAAGGTCGCCCTCGACAGGGATGAATGGGCAAAGCTTCTGAAGAAGGCCAGGGCCCATCAGGGGCTGTCGAGCTGCTGCTGCTGCTGATGATGGTGGTGATGATGAGTGAGTGGCTGAGTCACATCTTGTTCACCACGGCCACCACTCTTATCAGGTTGAGGTAGGGCTGAGACTGAAGACACAGTTAAAGAATGAACATATAATGCAGCATCGCACAACCAAATGGCAGCATCCTGATGAAATTAACACGCGGGTTCGTTTAAGCATTAAGAACTGACCAATGAAAAATGACGCGGAGCAGCGCGTGAAGATTAAGGCAGTAGTTCATATGAAGTCACGTGGCCATTTTTTTTATAAAATTTATATTGGTCGTCATGTAAAGTTCCCTTCATTTTTGTCAGATTTTAACGAAGCTTGAATTTTCTTCAAATATCAAATTTCATGAAATTCCGCCCAGTGGGCGCGGAGTTGCTCCATGCGGACGGATGGACAGGACGAAGCTAACAGTCGCTTTTCGCAGTTTTGCGAAGGCGCCTAAAACCCAGTCGTTTAATGTTGTACTGTACAGGGAAAATAATCTCTGTTTGTTCTGAGATCCATGCAAAACACACTGTGTGGGCAGAACGTAGAATTTGCGAATATTAAACAGGTTTAAAGGGTTCAGATGGTGCATATGATAGTTCACACTCAGTTCCGAACAAAAATCAAATTTAACTCGAAACTTATTTCCTCTGAACAAACAGCATATGGAGAACACAACAAATTGCCAGTCAACCGCCAGATGTCAGTATCGTACACCGTGTGTGTTCTGCCATCTGTTGAAGCAAATACTGCACTTTCGTCCGTATTGCTGTTGCGCCAAGTCGGTAGAGTTTAATTTCTAAAGTTTCTGGCAATTAGTTTACTTGTACCCATATTTAGTTCTTGCAAAAATGTGTAGAACATGCTGAAGTCACCTCAAGAAGCAACTGCCTGTAATTCAGAAATCACCTGCTGTTCGGAACGCTGTCCCCAAAATATAGAAGCACAATAGTAACATCAGCGATATTATACGGTACATGAAATACGAACTAAACACATACCTATGTAGGCGAGTTCACAAAATTGCGAAAAGCGACTATTAGCTTCGTCATGTCTGTCTCCCTGTCCACATGGAACTCGGCTCTCACTGGATGGACTTTCATGAAATTTGCTAATTGAGTTTTTTTTTTTTTAAATATCACGATAAAATTCAAGTTCCATTAAACTGACAATAGTAGCATCTACTTTTCATGAAGATCTATGCACATTTACATCTCGCTTAATGTTTGTTGGCACGAGGAACTTTACAGACAAATGCTGTAGAGTCAAAACACAATTTATGTTCTATAAACCTTTTCCCGAAAATCGCGTCTTTACGAGATAATGTGGAAAAATACTGTACAGCTAGCTGGACAGACCACAGTTGGCAATAAACAGCATGAGCGATTATTAAGGCTACAAATATATACTTGTTGCTTCTCTGCAGCAACATGATTTATGCAACTGCACCCAAATGTTACACTAATATGTACACTGTCTGTCTGGTTTAAATTTCTCTAGATATACATACACCATCCTCTTTTACAGTAGATGACTGACACTTTGATGTATAATGTGGCCCCTTATATTACTTGAACATTACATTTTTTTGAGATATTACTGTCTAGATTGGTATATAGGTTAAAAAAAATGAAACTTGCTGCCTATCTTCAGGGCATTTCAAGAAGACTGGAATGGATCCTGCTTTCAGGCTGTCACATCTTACAAATTATTCATAGGCACTGTTAACACAGTGTAAAAGAAAAGTGTTATTATGCTAGTCATGTGTCCATGAAACTAGCAGCAGCACCTGGAGGTTTAGATAGATGTTTATTGCTAAACTGAAGATGTGATAATAACAAATAAACTCCACATAGCAATATACTTGAGAAACTGTATTTCTTGGGTTAGAATTTTCCAGAGTTTTAAGTCATCTGAAAAATGCTCACATCTATGCCTAGGTTTTCCAAGTGGGGTTTCCTTGGTGTCAATCAAAACCTGTTTATTTTGTACTCCACCATACATGCCAAATGCCCTGTCCATCTCATCTTCCTTGACTTGATCACCTGAATGGTATCTGGTAGAAGATTACAAATCATGAAAATTCTCTTTACAAAAGTATTTTCCCCAGTCCCCTGCAACTTGCTGGTAAGGTTGGTCTATGATAAATGCTGAGATCACAAAGTACATGTTAATATGTCTTGAAGAGAATGTAAGACAAATCACATGCCAGTGCTGCAAAGTTCAAATATTTTGGAACAGCATTAACAAATCAAAATTGCACACAAGAAGACAGTACAGAAGATTAAATCCAGTGAATGCCTGCTGCCATCCAGTCTGGAGTATTTCATTTTACCATTTGCTATCTAAAAATATAAAGATTACAGTGTACCAACCTACAATTTTGCCTGTTGCTTTATATGGGTGTATAACTTCTTAGTTTGCATTAGGAAAAGAACATAAGTTGAGAATGTCTGAGAACAGAAAGCTGAGGAAGACATTTAGGCATAACAGAGATTAGTGATTACAAGTTAATTTCACCTTATTTTTATGTTTCCACCTGCTTACTTACTACGTATTATTTTTTAGCCTCTTCTGCTGTTTTCATTCTTCTCAGGTTTCTATTGCATTGTTTATTACCTTCACTACTGTTAGTGGTAGAGGCCTCAAGTTCACAAACCTAGGTGTCTGGGATTTCCACCTTCCAAGATTGCTCATTTGAATACAATTGTTTTGAACTCTTGTAGTTCTGCTGAACTGGGATATGACCAAGTGGCTAGTGAGTCAGCCTCCCCACTTGCATTTGGTTGCTCAGATCAATGTCAGTGCAGTCAAGCTGTGCCTGCTTTTGTGTTGCATGGAATGAGACTCTCCCTCGACCATTGAATATATTTTGAGTCTGCAAAGTGTTTGTATTGTATTAAAAATAAACTTGATGCCTTTAGAGGTTTTTCATATTTTAGTGCTGGCATATTGTATGTTTCTGGAACAAAATGGTTGTTTTACACTGAAAATGGAATCTGATGTTTGTGACAGTTTTATGTTCCAGTTAATTACAAATTAGAAAAATAAGTGAGGGGAAGCCAAAAAAATGTGTACACACCTTAAGGTGCTGGAAGGTCTGAAGGATGCAAATAAAATAAATAAGCAAGAAAACTCTATACAGTAGCTCGTGGGATGAAGGCCGGTTCCTGGTCACAAATGTCTATATTTCAAGACAGGGATAATAATTTAATTGGAAATGACCAATTGATAATGGAGAGATGGAAACAGTATTTTTATGAAACTCTTAATATTAAGGACGATGTGGCAATAAGGGAAGAAGCAATATGTCAAGAACCTGAAGAGAAAATTGAACCACCAACAAAAGAGGCATGGGAAATAAAGAGAATGTTAAAGAATAATAAGTCATCAGGACTGGACAATACAGTGTAGAAATTATCAAACACAGAAATAAAAAATTATGGGATGAAATTCATGCACTAATGGAAGTAATATGGACATCAGAAAGAATGTCAGAGAACTGGCAAACTGCAGTTATAGGCCCCATACATAAGGAAGATAAATGGCAATGTAGCAATTATAGATGGAATAAATTTATGTTATATTATACAGTTTTGACCAATATTCTGCACAGACGGCTAGTACCTTATGCACAGGAAATTTTAGGAGATTATCAGTGCGGTTTTAGGAAATGATTAACTAATACTAATTAATTTTTATTAAGGTGTATGCTTAAAAAATGTTATGAACTTAATCTACATTTGTACATATCATTTACTGATCTTAAGCAGGTATGACTCCATAAATAGATGATATTTATATGAAATTATAAAGGAATTTGGGATCACAAAGAAATTGGTGATCTTGAAAAATAAAAATCCAAGGTCAGTTGACCGCAGGATTTGGTGCAGAAAGAGGCTTGAGACGAGGTGATGCACTGTCTACAGCACTGTTCAGTATGTACTGGGGAAAGTGATAAGGAATACAGAGACCAATCTGAATGGAACAATGTCTAACAGAACAAGACAGTATACAGCATATGCAGATGACGTGCTGATACTTGGACGATCAGTGACAGCGACTGAATAAGTAGTAACATAGATTAAAGAGGATGCAGTAAGCACTGGACTGGTGATAAACAAAAGAAAAACAAAATACATGAAAATAAACAGAAACAACAAATTTACAGCAAGATCTGAAAATGAATGGACAGGTATTTGAAGGGGGTTCAGAATTTTAGACATTTAGATGCCTTGATAAATTAAAAAAAATTAATAATTGACGAAATAAAATCAAGGAATGCTGCAGGTAATTGATGTTTGTCTAAGATAAATATTTAGGTCTAGATCCATGAGTAAAGCAGTTAAAATTTACATAAAATGATTGTGAAACCAGCTGCAATGTGTGGGAGTGAAACTGGGCTGTGGGTGAGATGGATATGTGCACACTGAGTACATGGGAGAGGAAAGTAGACCAGTGGTAGAGCAAGGAATGTGGAGAATAAGAACTGATCAGGAACTGAGGGAGATATAAAGATCTAGACATAGTAGCAGATATTAAAAGGAAACGATTGGAATGATCGGACATGTAGTAAGAATGTTACGAAAGTATTCAGAGTAAACTGGAGGGAAGTAGAAGGGGAAGACCTAGAGTGGGATGGCTGGAAGATGTGGAGAAGGACTGACAGGAGATGAAGATTAAGAGATGGCGATAGAAGGCAGTGGGAAGGGAAGAATGGGCGTCTGTAATTAAGGAGGCCAGGGCTTCCAGAGGGCTAATTAATTAATTACAAAATCATATCACAACCCAGAACACTGTCAGCCACTCAGCAACGAGTGCATGAAACCACACACCTCACTATAATTAGTCCACTCCAGTAACTGTATTTAATATAGACTAAAAGTGTCCTCAGTACTTCACTTGCTTGTGGCCATCACAAAGCCAAAATCTGCATATTTTGTGTGGATTTCAAGCTGCAGTTTCCTCAATCTGCCTACTGATTCTATCTCAGGTCCAAACATCCCCTTCTTAAAACACCTATTAGTATTTATGGCAATGTAGTGTTCTGGGATGTCCTGTCCAGTCTGGCAAGTAGGAAACAGGATAGCTCAGTCAGTAAAGTGATTAGGACAGGCTGGATGATCTAGGGTTCCATTCCCAGCAAGATATTTTACTTAAAAAAAAAAGTTCAGGCAAGCTCTCGGGCCCACCCAGAATCCTATTTAAAACGTACTCAGGGTTCTTTGCCCCACCGTATATCAGCCAGAGTGTAAAGTTGACCACTCGCCTCCATCTAGTACCAAGGCTAAAGATTGGTGGGGCTATACTTCAGCTCCCCCTACACACATTGATGGTGTACAAAAACACAACTGTACCTTCACCTTTATCTTTACATAGTCCAGTACATTGTGTATACAAGCAGGTTGAAAGAGTGTACTGGGAGGCAGACCCACCAGGCTGCACTGTCAGTATGATCCAGCAATATATGTTAGCACCACTGTATTAGACCTAAATCCAACACAACACAGAATTACACGTAATCTGTAGAACAAAATAAAGTATCCGTGTGTCTGTGACTGCCATTAACCCTTCAGAAAATCAGGCAGCAGCTTGAAATTTTGGTAATAAGTTTAGGAAGATTATTGGATGCCTTTTGTCAAATATAGTAGTCTCTCGGTCACCCAGACCATACCGGGAAAGGAGCGGTCCAATTTCCTGCATAAGCCAGACCACTGACAGGAAACTCCATAGTATAGTAATATATTACTCAGTGCTCAAGTAAAATTCCTAAAGGTGGATAATAATAGTAATAATATTAATAATAACAATAATCCCTAATAATAAATTCAATGGGAAATACTGAGCTACAGTTGGACCCAAATTGTCCGGACCACCCGAGAATCCAGACTACCACGGGACCACTGTATAATCAAGATTTGTACACTGAGTTTGTAACCATGGAATGACTGAAGTTACACATACTCTGTCAGTCTCATTCTTCTGCAGTGTAGGCTGGTTGATGGTATCCAACCTATGCCGCATTACATTTCAGAACAGTGAAGGCCTCAAGTATAACTGTGATCAGTGCCTAAAGAAACAATTAAGCATCAAAATTTGAACAGTGGAACATCAAACATGCAAGGCACTGGACAAGGTGTGTTTGCTGCGACATGAGCTGCTGATGTGTGCACACAATAACAGCAGCCATGACATGGCAACAATTAGGCACGTGCGGCCAGTGGCTGTAATACGATTGTATAGCATGGTACATAGTATACAGTGTAATATGGATAGCACAGGACATTAGATATGCTGTAATGCGATCATACAACATGATATGTATGCTACACTGTAACATGACCATACAGCACAGACATAACATACACAGTAATATGATCATATAGCTCAGGATGCAAGGTACACTGTAATGTGATTGCACAGCATGGGATGTAAGGTACACTGCAACACAACTGTATAGCACAGGATGTAAGGTGTATTGTAACAGGTAGGTGAAAGCTCTTCTGATCAGAGAAACAGAGGAAATGTGCTCACAGATGATAATGGTGTTTGCATTAATCTTCCTAAAAAAAACTAACTGCTAACTACCCAAACAAGAAACAAACTAACTACACTAAAAGGGGGCAGAGTCCTTCTGGAGAAGCCAGTATTTCCTCAGGTAGTCAACAAATTCCCACATTTTATGGAACTGAAAGGTTAATTACCATTTTTAATGTTGTACATTTACCATGTAACTATATTACAAATCTAAAATTTAACACCAACGTGTTGCACAAGTATACTATATACTGTATTTGAACCACAAACTGATTTTAAGAATTGCAACATTTAATCTTCGTGATAATAATTTCGATCACATATGTAAAATTGGTACCATTTAAGTTGGAACATAATCTGTCTGCATGCATTAAAAATCTTCCGAGCTCCCTACAGACGGCCAAAATGTGTCAAAGCATTAATTAACAAATAAAAAAAATTGTGCAACCAGTTGGTGCTGAACCTTATACACATTCATTTTCATGTTCACAACAGCTAGCCCCCAGTCCCTAACCTGAGCCATATTAATCCAGTCCAAACCCTCCCACCATATTTTTTAAGAACCATTCTAACATTCCCCCCCCCCCCATACAACTGCACCAGCTTCTCTATTAATAACACAAAAGAAGCAATGTTATTTCATCCATGGCAATGCTCTGCATGTTGCCTTTAGTTGTCAATTAGATATGGAATATACAATAAAAATAAACTTTCATTCATAAAAGTCTTTATTGAGATAGTTACAAACAACAGACTGCTCATTTCAATTGACATACTTATTCTTCAAACTGGGTGGGGAAAAGAAATACAGTGTGAAAGGTTTGCACAAGAGGGGCACAAAAAAACAGTACTTACACAAGCTATAGGAAGATGTGGGATGTAAACTGTGTGTCCTGCATGGGACAAAGGCACGGTTCAGTACTTAAAATTTCAACATCCCCTTAACTATATAAAAGCACTTACTAATGCACATAAACATAAAATGTAATGAACATGTTAATATTACTATGACATTATACTTGTTAGTCGTGAATAAAGGACAGTTGCAACATTAATAGTTTAATTAAATAATATCATCTCACTTAACAAATTTTTCCTCACTGTGGCCAAGCCCACCAAACAAGTGGAATGATTTGTAAGGGAGAACAAAAGAATAACTAGCAGACACATGGAAAAGAAGAGGGTAACTGGTGATGTTTTCACCACAGGCCAGAGGAGTAGCCACCGGGCGGCACTCGGTTACGACGCATTTCGGCGCTGCCCATCCCGTTGTTGGTTATGGCTGTTGGTGGTGGTGAAGATCCCTTCTCATCATTTGCCACAGACGCGATATAGCCTTCGCCAGTCACGGGGTTACCACCTACAGGGTCAGAAATATCATTCATTGAAACTGAACTTAATTGCCTTGTACAACATTTGAAGTTCTTGTAGTGAACATCTTGTAGTACGTGACACTGCACACTTTGGTAGACAGCTAAGCTGCATTCTATATGCACTGCTGACAGATCTGTTGACTGTTGATGGCATACAGCCTCTATAGTGACTGTGATATTTGAGGTTACATTGCAGTGATACCGACAATTCAAGTGTTTTGAGATGTGATACTGTGTCACTGGTGAGTGGCTTCTGGCATCTCCAATGACTGCAAGGCCTCCACCTTCAAGGTCAAGCAGTTGCTCTTAAAGATGAAAGCGCTATCATCCCGCAGTCAGTCAGTAACTACACACTGAATGACACAGCATCATACCCCACAACACTAGAATCTTACCTTCAGTGTTATTTAAGAATAAGGCAAAATATACTCAGTCTGTTAAGGTGTCATGTGCTGCAGCATAAATTTAAAATAATAATCCATGACTTCTGCTACCAGTTTCCTCATTTCACTTGTCTTTAATGGTTATCTATCTTATCCACACAAAACAATGACAGAGGGAGGCTAGTATAGGACCTATGAACGGATTCAGTGGAATTGTCATCCAGTTCAACAAATCTTTGATTACAGACAATACAACATATTCAACGCGTAGAACCGAAAATCTTAAAAATGTTCAAGAAATGAGCAGGAAAAGTGAAGACACAGCGTGAATCATGAATATTAGGTACATACTACATACACACACCGTGTACAAACTGCATATTACCAACTGCATACAGACAGCTAAGAGAAGGAAGGATAAACAGTCCTCATCTTTCTGTACAGAAGGTCTCCTGATTTTTTACTTCACCTGTCAAAATATATATATAGCTTTCTGTGGTACTACAGCTCAAACTGGACCTAGTCTGCATCATTATTGAGCCTTCTAGATCATGCACAGTAAGGCACACACACCTGGTAGGACTTTTGAACAGGTGATCAGCCCTTCACAGAGGCTACTTATGTACACAACACATAACACGAGAGACAAACATCCATGCCCTCATCGAGTTTCAAACCTGCAATCCCAGCAGTCAAGCTGCCGCAAACTTATGTAACAGACTGCATGGCCAATGGGATCTGCGTACATTACATGAGATCTTACAAAAGCAACCTACATTAGTCAAACTGAATACCTGTCTGGTACTGTAACTTTATCAGAGCTCTCAAACTTCTGCAGAAAAAAACAACAACTAATCTGTCCCCTTCACATGAAAGCAAGTGTCCCTATCTGACAGTGATAAGAATGTTAAGGTCACAGTGTTTTGGCATTTGACATCATGCAGCCTGGCACTTATGTACCAAATGTGACGGTCTCACATACCTGCAGTCTGTAATCTTTGTGCTGACAGATTGAACTATGATTTATAATATGAACTGTGGTCTCTACTGAACATGGACAATCTCTTTACATGGTAGACAAAAAAGATTTTAAACGTTTACCATACACAACGCCCCCAATTTGCTGAGATGGTGACTGTGACCGAGCGGGCCACAGGCATGAGAGCTGCCAATGAAACCAAACAAAAATCTCAAGCAGCAATCCGTGGTCTATGATGTCACAACCAGGAGCCAAGAAGAAAACAAAAGAAAGCCACAACTGACTGTTTTTCATTCACTGTAATGGAAGATGCAGCAGATTGGTAAGTTAATATTGTGTTATGTTGTCACAAGATGAGGACAGGGCAACTGCTTTGATAAATACTGAGAATATAAGAAAATTCTTTAACAAAAGTTACAGCCTTGAACAGCTGTGTGTTCAGTACAACTGCCAAACCAAGGCGGAATACATGAATATGACACATACACACAGGCACATGCTCGCGCATATGTACTGTACATGCACCTTTACACTGCACGCTGTGTTCATAGTTCCTAAACAAGTTCATAACTTTGCTCGTTTGGGTGTGACTGAAGACTGTTCGTTGTGACGCTGTTGGCAACAGCGTTATCCACTTGAGTCATTCACGGGCAGGACAGCTGGCAACACTGATGTGAGAACATCAAAACTCACAATGGCCTCTGCGCTATCAGTACCTCTCCTCCAAACTACACACCACCACATCCAAGAAAACTGCGATCTACATCTTCATTTGAAAACAATCAAGTTTTGTCTCCTCACATACAAATTATAACGAATTTTGCTGTTTTTTTGTTGTTGTACTGTACCTGCAAGCCTGTTTCAGTGCACATCAATATGTAACTGTAAGTCATTTTATCAGCCCCTTCCAGCTGTGCAACACAGCTGCTGTATGTTTTTTTTTCAGGGCTCTTATTTCAAATTTACAAATACAAGCCTTTCTCATCACACAGCAATATTCTATACAATATACAGCATCAAAAATTGGGAACATGAACTTGTAATGCTAAACGGACGTGCGGACACACTGCTCCGCCAAACCAACTGGCACATTACCTCGTTTCTTTATCCTTCTCCTGACGATGGAGTCACTTGAAGAGACGCCAACCCCAGTCACTGGATTGCGCCTGGCTGTAACGAGCAAGCCAAGCCCCAACATGCAACACCAGAAACCACATGCACCAAACCACGAGCAACATTTAATAGTGCAGTCACAGGTCATAACATTCAGTATTCAGGCAGGTACCACAGTCCACAGCAGCTCATTGGATTACAGGCAGCTTCATAATGAAGAACATTTCAAACCAATCAAGAATATTACGAAACTATGTGAGACTTGAGATTTTATCGGAAACATTGCTCTGAGATCCGATGCTGTGCCACAAGGTGACCAGTTCGCAACATTTCAAGTGGCTACATTGCTGTCATCTTCAAGGACTGAGTAGTCTTCTTAAGAATGCTTGACCCTGGGGACGATGGCAAGACATTCGAAATGTCAGGAACCACTCACACCAAGACAACAGCATCGTATTTCAAGACACTTGGATCTTATTATAAAGTGTTTACTGTCCTAAACACCAAACACAAAACATTTATAGCAAACACACAGTGTTTTTTTTAAACAAGGCACCTGTTGTGTTTTAATTATATGTGTGTAAGAAAAATAGGAAGGATAGAGAATCACAGCTCAAACACAATTTTATCTGTGTTTTTCCTTTTTCCCTTATACACCTACACAGTTTTTTTTTGTCTATTAATTTGGATGTGGGAAAACGAGCCCCAAAGGAAGCCACATACAGTATTTAGAGCATCACAAGCTATCTGTTGTGTAGACACAGCAACAAAGAGAAGACACTTGGCAATAGGAGTGGGTGTGATCATCAACGAAATGCGACATACTGTCGGCCGGTCTGCTGCCACACCTGGCAGGTGACAATGAATGCCTGTCAAAAACACAGTGGTTTCGTGATGGAGAACAGCTTTTGGGCAGAGCTCAACTCCAGCAAGCCTCTCTGTACAGCTGAAAAGGGTCTCACAATAAGTCACAAGAGCAGTATAAAGTTAAGGTCTGGTCACTCCTACAGAGACCTGAGCAGTAATAATAGGGGAAAGCCAGCACACAACTAACTGCATGGAGCACAACAGTTCCTGAGACGGTGGCGGTTCCTTGGCTGATCAAGACACTATATTGGTCTGTTATGGAATGATGACACAGTCACAGGTGAAGCACTTACAGTCACTTTGTCTACCACAAATCCTACACGGCTTGCGGTTGAGGTACAGTGCAGCCTCATGACAAGACCCATCCTCTAGATCAGTACTGCAGCCATTTGAAAATATACAAGCCCTGTATAGACTGCCAACGGACTGTTGACAGAAACAGTCTCACCTTGTCAACTGTTTTAAAAATTCACCACTCTGTTATTTTGAAGCTTTCCACACTGTGCATTCTGGCAGTCAGTCACTTCTTTTTATTCCAACCAAATGCACATAATATGTTAAATACACATATAGCACCAACTACCTCCTTTGTTTCGCCATCTTCAGGAGGTAACTGGTGATAAACACATGTATCTAACATATTATGTACATTTGGTTGCAATAAAAGGAAGTGATTTACTATTCTGTATTTTTCTCATTCTTTTGATGTAGAGTTTCCAATGCAGCAGGATGTTCCCATGCTATAAACACGGTGCCCGTTCAACTTTAATACTGTTCACTAAATGAACTATGCATGTGAACTTCAGTAAATGACTCAATAATTGTCCTTCATTCTGAAGGGTGACAGCAGTGGAGTGTGTTCAAAAACACATGAAGGCCACAGACTAAGACTGGGTGGCTGCTTGTAGGCTGTTCATCACTGCAAGTGGTTGCACATTGTGCAGGGGAAGACTCCATCACTGGCAACATATTATACCAGCAACAAGAACATTAGAGGGAGCATGTTCTTCTGATACACTGCTACATACATATCTACCAAACTATTGCACCATAATCTTCAGGATATGTGGATACTTACTCAGGTAGGGTGTTCAATAAGCAAGGTTCCCTAGGTTACATAATGGAAGGCAACATTTATTTTAATGAATTATCATTATTTTTAGCATAATCCCCCAGCACACTGATGAATCTGCTCCTTCATGGCACAATTCCTGCTGTGGTAGAGATCAACAGTATTGCCATATCCACTTCCTCTTCATATGGAACTGGTCACTTCCCAAGTGTTGCTACAGTGACACAAACCATGTGTCTGTCACAAAGTTCAAAACCTTCAGCATGGCACCAGGACACCACACAGCCAACGACAGACACAATAGTTGGTAACTTCTGGTCCATCCAACCTATTGTTTCGCCCACTGAAGCAAAGCTGCAAATTCCACAGTATGGAGGAAGTGGAAATGGCCATTTGTGAATGGCTGTGAATGCAACAGCCCAATTTCTAGTACGAATTTTGTTTCACTTGTGCCAAAATGGGACAAACACATCAACATGCTTGGACATATTCTGAAAAATGATGACATTCAGCAAAATAAATGAGCTACAATTAACGTTGTAATGACTTCCCATTTAACTTTTATATATAGGTAATCTTACTAACATCTGGTAAGCTGTGGTATGAAAGACATAAATAATTCCCTTAGTAAACCTTCTTGAAACCAATAATTTGAATGTCACAGACTTTGGCCTTGTGTAGGAGGCAGACATCTTCACATAAGGCAAGTTGCAACGCAATTACCAGCTGCAAGGAACAATTCAAACCGTGTCACATTTAGTATGCCGCCTCCTTGTACAGAAGATTGCAGAACGAACAGTACAGCATGTATACATCAAGACAATCTACAGCACAGTAAGACACAGAAAACGGAGAACCCACAACATAAAAAAACGCACAGAGAGAACAACAGACTTGAAAGGAAATCACTTACTGTATATAGCAGGCATATAACACACAAAGATTTCAGAAGGAAAATTTATGGAGAAATATTTTATTCAAATCTGACGCATCTTCAGGCTGAACGATGCAGGAGAATTTTGTACAGTGTTTACACAAAAAATGTGTGTCTTATGGTGTAAAAAATACAGCATATTCAGCTTGGCAGTTCAGATACACGTAAATGTTTGGCTGCCCTTTCAAGAAAATAAAATAATCAGTCAGTGGTGCAATAAATGGCAGAAAAGAGCTGTTCTATTACATTCCTACACATGGCACAAGTTTCTGAGATGTAGAAAATTTGCAATATTCTTTAGTTTCCCCTTGATGGTTAGGGGAGGTAACACTACACACAAGTCCTCATTTAACAATGGGCCTACACTCCAGGAGATGGCAATGCTGAAAGTTTATGTTTTTTCTCTCCTGTAAGAATTAATCAAAATATCTGACAGTGTGGCCACTGAAGGTCCTGAGGTCCTGCCAGCTGCCAGCAGTATTGTCAGATTGAGTCTGACGATACTGCTGAGCCTGGACAACATTCAGTGAATACCGGGTCACTAAAATATTCCAGCATTACAGCGCAACAGAACTGTATGGGGCAAGGTTAAACAAGGAATTCTGTAATATAAATTCTGCCAAACGACAAGAAGTACTTCCTATGTTATGTCGAAAATCCACCAACCTGTAAATGACAGTACATATACCACATGCTGTGACAAGCAGCTGCACACAAAACATGCACAAATCCAAGTAAGTACTCACTCATCACACCCAGTCACTATACCACTCAACTAGATTTGTAGAGAAGAAAGATATGGCACATTCCACCGTCTGTCTCACACTACGCTTGCTGCCTTCAGCACCTTGCAAGGAAACAACTAACATCATGGGGTCTACAGTCTCATGGGAGGTGTGCAAGTTGAATATATCTATAACTATGGTGCTCCCATAAGTTAATTGTGTTTCATGTTTGCACGATTGGTTTATTTAACAAGATATTCAATAGGTCAGGTTGAACAACTGATTGGAAAGGATTTGGAAGGATGATGATGTACCCTAATTTGAAGTTCTAGACTGGCAGTTCATTCGAGTGGCTTAAAGAAAACACGAAACATGTGCTGAACTGTCTAACACAAAATTTTGTTTCAATAGAACACTGATAAATGAAGGTAAAAAGGTAAAGGTAATTTGTCCTTGTACACACCATGAAGACAGGGGGGAGAAGAGGCACAGCTCCACTCATTCGTAACTCCAACACTAGAAGGAACTTCGCAGCCTGGCTTCTTTACCCCTCAGAGACATATCCATGGTACCCACTGAATAGCAGGAGGCTGGGAGAGTGCCAGAGCTGGTCTATATGCTGTGGAGAAGAGAAAATCTCTTGCCCCTCCCAGGAATTGAACCCCAGATCATCCAGCCAGTAGCCAGGTAACTACAGTGACTACACTATCACAGAGCTTTCTGATAACAAAACAGTAACTAATACTGTAACACACTGTGTATGTGTGTGTTCATGTGCACACATTGTTGTTTGCTTGATTTTTGGTACACAGCCGTACGAAGATTCGTCATTCATGCTTTGAGGTCACCACAGTGTTTTGTCAAAGGTACTAAATCCTTTGGGCATTCGGTGCATAAATCACAGAATGCTAGTCTGTGTTTTGTGGAGCGCAATCCAGTGGTTCACTGCACTGATGATCAAAGTGCACACTAGTTAATGAAGACAACTGAAGATTCTAACGAACCAACCAAATAACTCCACAGACAGTGTCATTCTTAAGAAGCTAAAAGTTCCACAGAAATCAATAAATTTCCTGCATTTTATGGAACTGGAAGCTTCATCACCATACTCACAACAGCCCTTGCCTCTGTCTTGAACCAGATAAATCTAGTCTGCACTCTCCCATCTCATTTCTTTAAGATCCATTATAATATTATCCTCCCATCCATGCTTATGTCTTATAAGTGGGCTCTTTCCCTGCATGTTTCCCAACCAAAACCCTGCATGCATTTCACATGCCTGTGCCCATAGCGGTTTCTTGATCATATCCGCCTAACATTGTTTAATGAGCAGTACGAAGCACGCTGCTTGTCATTACGCGACACTTCCTCCCACTAGGTTCCAAATACCTTTCTCAGCACCCTATCATTGAATGTTCTTGGCCTAAGTCTTCCATTAATGTGACAGACCATCTTGAAGATTACATCACCTTAGTACCAAGATAATTAGCTCCACACTCCCTACATGGTCAATGGTACCAAGACTACAGACTGAAGGTCCGGCTACAGTGCAGATGACAGCAGTCAGGGCTTCCCCTCTGGCCTATGTCAACCAGCTCAAAGTGCTTGTTGAAGTTTCTAATATTTTGGAACATGAATTGTGTGGTTTGGTGTGTAATTTCTCATGTTTCAAAGAGGTGTGCTAACTTAAACTTCAGTGTGAAGCAATCCTAGAAGAGTGGTTAGATAGGGCATGTTATATGCATATTGGCGTGGCTAATGAGGCATGGAGGGCACTACAGACCCCTGAAATATCATCAGTAGCCCATCAGCCAGTAACAGAACATCACAAATCTTCAGCAACACTGATGCAAGAGACTAAACCTCATACCGCCAACAGCCCGCTGCTAGCATTGGTTGCAACTACCTGCACATGAGTGAATACAATGGCCAAATGACTAGAGAGGGACACAGGTGTGCTGTGCTAGGGGAAAGCGTAACTGCCCAACAAAGATGTGCACTTGGTCCAACCACCCTGACTGTAGTGGATTTGGCATGCCATTTTGCTGTAACTGTGTTATTTAAAAATACCATTGGTTGCTCAGAGTACGTCACACTGGCAACAGACACTGCACACTGCATACAGAGCACCGGTGGAATAATACAAACTGGAAGAAAGAAGTATGGGGGGGGGGGGAGCTGGTTTCAGTGCCTTTGTCCATCATAAGTCTGACATGGACTGGCACTGGACTGAACCCAAGCCACTGAGTAACATTCTCAGCCATGGCATTGCCAGGTTCATCATGTCATTTGATGACAGGACATAAAGAAGTATGGGGGGAGGAAGCTGGTTTCAGTGCCTTTGTCCATCATAAGTCTGACATGGACTGGCACTGGACTGAACCCAAGCCACTGAGTAACATTCTCAGAGATGGCATTGCCAGGTTTGTCATGTCATTTGATGACAGGACATGACAATGACAAAACTTACTGTAAGTTCTGTCTCAGACACCAGTGAAAAAGCAGGTACTGTGATCCAGTCCACTCTTGGTTGTTAGCTTCAGGCAGTTACTCTGAAGACATCAGTCACAAACTAACAACAAACTTGTATGTTCAGTCTACAGCACAGTAGCTATGAGTTAAACCATATCATACAATCGCAGTGAACCAATGAAGTAAACACAAAATTTAGCAGCAGTGCCAGTACTCTGAAACCTGAGGTTCTCAGGGTGGGGTAGTTGAGGATGAGACACTGGGATGCTAGGGACAGTCCACCACATTTTAAGGGTCAAGCAGTCCACACTACTTGCCTCTTGAAGATCACGGCATTGTGTTCCTCTGAAACACTGGGAACACCCAACCTAACCAAACAACACAGTGCTGCATCCCAGAAGACCTGAATCCTCAATAATTGCTCTACTGATATTCCAACATGCTGCAGTTTTACATATGACCACCAACGTGGAGCTGACAAACACCCATGTAAGAAATTACAGCCCTATCTCTATGTTAAAAGATGGCGGTAAGGAGCACCATTTTATCAGAATACCATGATGCATTTTGATTTAGTCAGTTCGTTATTTCTATCATGCGTGTTACTAAATCTAACTGAGGGATGCAAACAAATTTATCTGAATGGTGGTTTCAACTGCATAGTGGTTACATGTTCCAGAGTTTCATAGGAACATATAATGCCTGCATCTTCAGAATATCTAACCTGGTTCACATGGATGCTTAATTGATGTGCAGGAAGAAATGTGTCAATTACAAAATGAGGGTTTGAAGGAACTGAGTCAATCACAGCTACAGAACGTGGGAAAACAGGACAGCGGTAAATGAACCAAATTCCCCTTACCCTTCTTATATAACCAGCACATTACACTTCTTCAACTGCACCACTTTAGCATTCAATTTAGTCACCCTGAAGATGGAAGCAGTACGTTGCTTGAAACCATCAGAACATTTAATAAATATACGGGCACAGCAACTTGCAAGACGAACGTTATTTGGACAACCTCCACGAATATCTGAACATTAAAATTACCTAACTTGGGCACATCGAACTTCTGTTATCTTGCCCTTTGAACAACGGTGTTAGTATTTAAATTTTCGTGCATGTTCTATGAAAAACCAGAGTATTATTTGCACACGAAAAGATAAAATTATGAAATAAATGGCATTTTGGAAACAAAACAGAGATGTGCAACTTATCTTAAAAAATGCAGTAAATTTCCTTGTTGCCTCAATACATAAAATGAATTTCCAGGTGTGTTTTTTCAGTGTGTTTGTATATGTCAAAGCAGGCCATTTAAAGGTTTCTGTACCAGAAATCAAGCCTGATTTCCGGCCAATTTATACAAATCCTATGGCTGTTATCTCGACCCCATATCTACAATAATGCTGAAGCTCTGAACATGGTCACGTTAGGATTCCTAAATAGTTTTGAATTACATAATTTAAAGACAAAAATTTTCTTTTTAAAATGAAGCAAAATTAAAATTCATCAGTGGCCATAGAAACGCTTGTTGTGTTGTGCCACAGCAGATCACAAATTCTGCCCTGATAAGGAAGCCAGCTTTTAACGTTTGAGTGCAGACGGTGGAACAAATCTCACCTGCAGGTGTGGACGTTTCCTGCTGTCCATTCTGAATAGTACCAGACTGTTGTGCATCAGAGCCACCTTCTGTCACTCCGAATGGAATGCTACTTTTCATTCGATTTACAGGTGTACTTGGGGGCCGGCTTTCTATTGGGCCAAACAGGCGGCTGTACGAATCATTACCAGGCTTGTTGCGTCGTGCTGTAGTCTCAGTCGTGCCATTTGTCCCAAACACTGATGACTGCAGGTGATGATTTGCGTGGGCTCTTCGCGGTGACTGCTGTATTCCCTCAGATGTACCAAAGATGTCACTGCTGCCACCACCCGGGGGCTTCAGGACCCTGCAACAGCAATACAAATGTAACTTCAGCCAGAGGTACTTCCTTCTAGCACAGAACTGAGGCACACTCCAGCAGCCTTCTTTACATCTTAACTAGCTAACAAACAAACAAACAAACTAACTAACTCCATAGAGTAAAGTCCTTCCTGAGAAGCTAAAAGGTCCTAAGCTAGTCAAGCAATTCCCTACATTTTATGGAACCTCAAGGTTCATTACTGCATTCACAGTAGCCCACCACTTGTCCCTGTACTGAGCCACAATAATCCAGTCCATGCCCTCCTGTTCTATTCCTTTAATATTACATTCCCATCTATGCCTAGAACTTCCTAGTAATCTCCTCCTCTCATGGTTTAACCACGAAAACCTTGTATGCATCTCTCTTCTCCCCCATTCATGCTACATGCCCCACCCATGTCATTCTCCTTAATGTGACCACCCTAATAATACCTGGTGAGCAGTACAAATCATGAAGCTCCTCATTACGCACTTTTCTCCAGTCCCCCATGACTTCTTTCCTCTCAGCCCCACATATCTCCCTCAGCACCCTACCCTCCAACAACCTCAGCCTGTGTTCCTCTCACACTGTGACAGACCAAGTTTCACACCCACACCAAACAGGCAGTATATAGCTCTATAGTTCACATGAGCAACAAGCCAGAAAATGGGACAAAATAAATACAATTTGCTGTAGAACAAGAAGCCATGGAATAGCAACTTATAGGAGCAAAATGGCTTTTTCCACCCACTGTGCCGTTCTTTGAACTTACACATAAATGACTACTTGGATGCTAAAACAGACAAGTCAAGCAAAAACATTAGAAGTATGAAAACCAAGCATGGAGACCCTACTGTTTGCAGCTGTAGGCACAGAAAGTCATCGGCATAGGGCAGAACAGGAGCTGCAAATGTTGCATACCCAAACAGTATGATTGGTTTTGAAATTTAAATTCAGTAATAGAGAGGTTAAATACTGTCAAAATAAAACATGATATTAATGAAACCAAAATGGCTTACAATTACTGAATTTAATGGTTTATTACATCAGGTGTGCATTCTGAATCTTTCATTGGGGGGACAGACAGACCCTAAGGGTATGTACAATTTATGTAAGGTTTTAAAAATGAAGGCACAGGTATAACCGCAACATAACATAACACCATAACATAATGCTGTTTGCAACTGCATTTATACAGGGTGTCCCAGGAGGAATGTGCCAGACTTCGGGAGGGTGTTCCTTATGTTAAAGTATACGGATATAACCAAAAACACCTATGTCCAAAGTTGAACGGTTACGGAGATAATGGCCAGAGAAAAGTGTGGTCTCCTTGCGGGTCCACACACTGTACCTGTCAGCTGACATTCTTATCCATTTCCGTCCTTGAGTGTGGTGTCATATGACGGCAATTCAGCTCACGCTAGCTAGTCAGCCATGTTACGTCACCGCTGGGCATTCTCATGTATAGTGCTTGTAACCCTAAGGACAACTATGACATGAGTGCGAGTGTTTTTGTAGTTCAATTTAATGGCTTTATGTCACTCACAAG
>Ga0123352_10003262_pt1 | contig 23359 bp, 14 predicted proteins | sample TergutLab28metaG_FD_89700 | JGI IMG/M metagenome (GOLD analysis project Ga0123352, IMG submission 89700) | Labiotermes labralis P1 segment gut microbial communities from Petit-Saut dam, French Guiana - Lab288 P1 | ecosystem: Host-associated > Arthropoda: Insects > Digestive system > Gut ...
ATTAAACTAATAGGTCATTGTGCATATATATTTGAATATATATTATATATGCATATATGAATGAGCAATGTAGGAATTTATACATGGTTAACTGGTCCAGTAATTGAGAATAATGTTGTAATGAGTGAGTGCCTGTCTACCCAACTTTTCATCTGTGGAAAGAAATGGATTCGGTTACTGATATGTTTTCAGCAAATGATGAAGTTTTGAAGTCGAGCAATTCTGAGTTTAATATGCCATCACTGGAGACCTCTATAATTAAGTAAATATGTTTTATGTGAATGTAAAATGTTTTTGAATGACTTTTTGGAGATCAGATAGATTTCAGTAATTTAAACAATTCATTTGTAAATTATATTTCATTTATTCTTTTTTTTGTTTTGTTGTTACACATAGCTTCTGTTTTATGCCCCAATTGTTTTATGCCCTTTTGCTTTAAGGCCCCTTGCCAATATAAACCACTTATTTTTGCTCTCTCATTTTTGATATAACCCCCTTTGGCTGGTGCAATTCAATTATGCTAAACCCTACCTATTCCATTATTTATCAAGGGAATATAATTTTTAATTTACACCTTTTTTATTTATGCCCAATTTGTCAGAAACAAAACTAGAACGTGAACCAAGAGTTGCTGCATGTAATACAGTTATGAGAAATTTCATGCAATTCATTATGAATCTCTGCTTTGAGTAGATTAGGCTTTGCATGCTAATGGATTGTGAAATGGCATGGATAATTGCAAACCTTAGGTACTTCATTGAATGAAATAATTTGCTGCTTACAGATTGTAATCTCTTGTGACTGATCTGAGTGTAAATAACATCACTTTCTTTATGGCAGGCTATGCTGTTTTGTTCCATTTAACTGTGTTATTATTCAGACTGTTCTAACAGGAGATTATTTCATTACTGACTTTTGTCTTTTACTCACTGCTGTATAAGCCATGAAGTCTAAGCTTATGTGCATAAAGAAGTTAATTGCAAACACTTTTTTTCAGATGCAACAAACGTGCATGAAATGATTCTGGGAGTGGGAGGAAACAAAATTGTGGCTATGATTCCCCAGATTCTTGGAAGACAAGAACTGTATTTGATGACGCTGGCAAGGGTCCATACAATTGGCGCTGTAACTTACAATTCACTTACAGGCAAGTATTGAAACAACTTCACAGTAGAAAATTTGTGAACTATCTAGTGGATATGCATAAATGATATAAAGAGCTGACAATGTATTCTGTATAATGTAGTTCCTTAAACTGCAGTCAGATGTGCTGTGGGTATGATCATATCCCTCACCTCTCCTGCAAGAGGATTTCATATATTAATTTTTTTTTCAGACAGTTTTTAAGAAGTTATTTTTAATATTATTCTTTTGTAATAATTTGTGGTAGTAATAGACTACCTGGGAATTATGTATATCCATTACCAGTAACAAGGTTCAGCAAGAATTGGGACAGTCTGAATTATTGGCATATCACCCAATTGATTGAAAATATAATTAACAAGTCTTATATGTCATAAGGATGGATGGACCCCTGTGTATCAATTTGTCACTGTTGATACTGTGATGGAATGTGGGGGAGCTGAGACAAACTTCCACTAATTATTAACTCTTACTTGAACCTATCTCATTTTCATCACTTAAAAAACATGAAGATGGAGGTGGAATTTGTTTTGGAAATACAGAACATTTTCCCCAACTATACAATATCAAAACCTAGAACAAGAAATACAAAATGTACGATGGCAACCTGAAACTTTAAAAATGGATGCTAGTGTTTCTGAAAACTTGAAGTAGCTATTACAATCTGATACATTTTTGAAAACACAATTTGACAGCTACAAAGTTATCCAGGAGAAACAGCATGTTAGGAAGTACAAACATGGTGTATTAATTTTGGTATGTTTTCTCCCTGTTTAATTATCTCTGACATTTTTCGTGCAATAATAAGACGGAGATATCAGCAAATTACATTATTTAAAAGTGTTTTTTTTTAAGGTCCAAAACATTTTGGCCAATGGCCATGCTCAGTGATATGATATGATCCAAAAGGTACATGTGGGAAGACATTCCAGATCATATGTCTTCAAATTAAGTGAAGATAAGATACAACAAAAAATAAAATTTATAAAGATTTATGTAAATACTAAATACAAAATATTATTTATGAAATGGTAAAATACGCATTAATCTGTAATGTTGAATGGAAGTCATTATCTTATAGACTGCATCTGGAATTCTTTCTGTATGCATTTTTATGGTCCCTGATGATGGCAATCAGCCAAAACACACCTCATCTATTACAATTAATAAACAACTTTTAAATAGCGCATTTTGTTGGTATCTCTATCTTATACTTCTGCACATGGTGACAATTTGCTACAAAATTTTCCACACAACTTTTATCAGAAACAGTTTTTGATTTGATAAATATTAAGTGAGTTACTTTGACAATACACACAGAATGCATGTGGGTGCTAAAATGTATCATTATTGTTTGATTTTAACCAAACAATTGGGAGTATTGACAGTTTGGTAAAACATCTGTGTCAGATCTCATAAAAAGCCATTTACTGCATTTCTTTTCACATTGTTAACGTGAGACATGAACAGCCTAGTAGCCATACATTTACAACTTGTGAAAAAATGATACCACAAAATACATATTGGTGGCATTGTGGTTTGGAGGGATAAAATTTAAACCTACATAGGTGGAGTAATACCAATGCCTGTACTTTTCAGAGCCATGTAATTAAATGACAAGTGTTGAAAGTAGTTGATGATTATGTCTAGTATATTTCCACAGTAGAATATTGTTCATCCTATTTTAAGGAATTTCATTTCGTTTTTAAGCACAGTATGCAAAATTTCCTCTAAGATGTAATCTTTAAGAACTATGGAATTTAACAGGTACAGTTTTGAAACTTTGCTTGAAATATTGTGTAGTTTCTGCATTAAGGATTTGTAGAAGAGCTTAGTTGGAAAACATGAAGTTAGAAGTGAAGGAATTCCTAACTCTGATGCTGAAGTTCAATAACATCTTTAATTTTTCAGGAGATATAATCCTTTATGACTCCGAGCAGTATGAGCTTTTCACAGTCGCCTTTGCATCAAAAGTGTTAGAAAGTTTTGCTAGAGTAAGTGGAAAAATTGATGCAATGGACTTCGGTAAGTTATTAGAAATGCCAAATAGTTAATTTAAGAATAAGATGGGAGGAAGAGAATTGTGGTTTAATGCGGTTAGTAATATTTTTTTTATTACTGAATGCAGCAGACCCTCCTTGTTAGTGGGTTTGCACACCTTTGATTTGTTTATTTATGGAAGAAGTATTGTGGAAACTGTCTTGCATTACAGTGTAGGCTCCTTGCTTATTGTGTGTGTCTGCACTTGAGACACATGGGTAAGTACAGAAGAGATTGCATCTGCCTCCTTTTGTCACTCAGTAACAACCCGGGTGTTGGACATGAAGTGTACTGAACTTTACCTTTTACACATTTTAGCACTAATCTTTGGTCTTGTATCATTTATGCATCTGGAAGGGGTAATGTTTGTAATGATAAAGATCCTAAGGATAAAAACGAAAGCAAAGTGATATCTCATACTGAAAGTGGAGGTGCAGGTAAATTTGGACAGGAGAATGAATATTGCTGTGGTTGGACACACTTATGGTGTAAATGAATCTAGTTTGTTTCTTTACAAAAAATGAAGATAAGGGAAGCATTTAAGGCCAGGCCTCAGGTGAGAGTGAAAATGTCTTCTGCAAGTGATCATTCAAGGTTGCTGTTGGTATGGCTGGAAAATGAGACACAGAAATTGTTGCTCATCAGTGGTGCTGTGGTGAAGGATGAGGCTCTGCCAGTTAAAGCACGTTTTAAGACTGGGTTACAGCCTCTAGCATTCAAGGTCCCCCTTTTGCTTGATAATGGTGAGGGGAGATTGCAGTCTACTTTGTGGTGCACATCTGAAGCCTTAAGCGATCTCCCCTCTGGCACACGACTCATCCAACAGGGTTTTTGTTAAATATATGTAATTAACAAACAACATGAACACACCCAATTTTGTTTTAACAACAGAATATTTATCTGCTTTTAACAGCTACATAATTCAACATTTTAAGATCATAAGGAATGCTTGAGATAACTGTAACATAGTGATTTTATATATGCAATTTAGGCAATTGTTATATTTTATCTTTATTCTTGTAAAACACCTTCATGATGCAGTATTCTTTCTTTTGGGTGATTCCCCTGCATCTGAATTTTATATACTGTTGTTTCAGAACACCCTGTTTCATCTTCATAAGGGGTGTAAGCAGGTTGAATAACTGGGTTGAGATTGTTGTGGTATTTATGCAGGAAAATGTTTGGCTCAAAAATAGCCTGAGCCAATGGGAAGGAGGGGTGGGGGACGGGGAGGGGGCATGTCTGAGCAGAGATACTGGCTGTGAAGGGCAGAGACCTCCAGTGGTGGCCAGCAGTAAGCATGTGAGAGAGAAACGTGGCTGTGTCAGAGCGAGGAAGGGGAGCCATGGGCTGGTAGAGATCAAACTATTGTGTTTCAGGTGGCTGTCTACTTTCTTTAAGCATGTGAAGAAGGGGTTTCCAGAATTAGCTTAAGGTTAGGCCATCTTCTCTGTTCATGTTGTGTGGGTGCATTTCCAGTTCAATGGCTTCCCTGATGAGTCGGTCCAGCTATCTGGTTTTAGCAGAAAGGAGTTTTGTATCCTGCATTCTTGTTATAATATGATTGTGGTTGATGCTGTGTTCTGCTGCTGCTGATTTATCGATTTGTGCTAATCGTGTATGTCTATTGTGTTTTATGACTGTGTTTTTGATAGATTGATCACTTTGTCCAATATAAACCTTGTCGCATTCATATGGGATGATGTACACTCCTGGCGTTCTTAATCCAAAAGTATCCTTTGGTCACAAACGGACTGAAACATGTAGGTGAATATTAATATGATGATAAAGCATATTTTATGAGTGTGCATTTTTTGGTTTACTACATAAATGTAAAATGAGTAAATTTTGTTCATTTATAAAACCAACTAAATGCATTTGTGATACACACACCATTACAATCTTTCATTTTTCTCACATGTTTCGGCATATAACTTGACATCATAAAGGAGTTCACACATCAACTTAAAACTTATTAAAACATAATATATTTAAGCAGTAATACTCATGAGATGTTGCATTTTTCAGTTTGTTTTAAAGTACCAGGTGACTGATATACATAAGCAGACATATGATAACCATATTACAGATATATCATGTTGGTATTTTTGCAGTTAAATTAAAAATAGAAAATCGTGAAATGTGTTAAAAATCTATTCTTGATATTGCAGCCTTTGTCTAGGTGTACAAATATCTGTTGCTGTTTTTTAATCCATTAAGAATCAGTTATTACTGTTGTGTGGTCTGTGTAGTAGTTAACTGTAATTGTATCTAGGCTTATAAGACCCATAAATTTTGGCAACCTGATCACCTAAACTAGCAAAATATCCAGTCCCAAAAGCAGTTTTGTGATCTGATTTCCTGGAAGTGTTCTTGTTAGATAAAATGTAGTTACAATGGAATTGACTTGTCAGACTAGAATCACGAGATTCATATCACTTTCTGTCTGAAAGTAATCCATACTAATATAAGACTATTATATGTTAGACACCTTATGTAAGTTTTAAAAATAAAAGTTCTTTTGTTTTGGTGAAAAATATATATGAAAATATGCAAAGGATAAAATAGACATAAAACTCAAAAGCAGTAAGGCCAGCAAATTTGTGAGGCTCTCTATTCATAGGAATGCAAGTGGGCAATTTTTGCTGCTGTAATTTCAACAGTGATTCTTTTTAATGTATATTTTGTATGTTACAAATTTGTTCTAATCTTACTTTCAGATTATTTGGGGAATAATTTGTACTGGTGCAATGCTGAAAGAGGAACTGTGGAAATAATGAGCCTCACTACACAAGCAACTACTGTGTTGCTTCACCTTTGGGAAGGAGAAACTCCTGTTGATATTGCTCTTGTACCAGCTGAAGGGTAATTTACCGTAATTATGTGCATGTGTGCGTGTGTGTGGGAGTGGGTGTAGTTAAAAGAAAGTTTTTTTTTGGTTGAGGGGAGGGGTCAATGTGAAGAGCAATGTGAGAACTACTGGGGCTGCTGTAATTCCAAGTTGTTGATAGAAAGGAAATAAAAGGAGAAAAATCATCTTCCAGTTTGCGCAGAAGAAGATTATGAACAATCCAAGGAAAATTACTGGTGTAAAAATTCTTTGTTTAGGAAGAGTAATAAACCAATTACTAATGTGTAATTTTTCATCATTAGTTACTTCAATCAAGAAATATAATTTGGTGATAAGATTTAAAAACTTTTAAAACAATTTTGTTGTTTAACTTGTAACGAATGATAAAGCGGTGATACTTTGAGTTTTGATGGCAGCAGAGTTTTAAATTGTAGTTTTTGAGTTATGACACCATGTAGTATTGTATGCTGTTATACACATTTTGGACGAATATGCTACTTCCATCTTCAGGTATAGAAGATTCCTAAAGTACCCTGAAGAAAGAGGCAAGTTTTTCCTCCATAACACTTGTAACTGCCTGCAAGACTACATATTCTGTAAACCCAGAAATATCTATATGCTGTGTTAGCTGTTAACCCTGCCACTTAATTTGGGTTATAAAACTTAAGTAAAATTTTTAATTGTCTCCTATTCAATGGACAATGGGTTTCTTCCTGGGGGATAAAGCGGCCGGAGTGTGAAGTTGACCACTATTATCCATTTGGTGTTGAGGTTAATTAGCAGAACTCCACATGTCTTCGTATCATGGACAGGGACTACTGTACGTTTTTGACCTTATAAATTTTGATTTGGCAACTCATTTTTCTAGCCTAGCATAGTTACATCTAGAAGATATTTGTTCCTATGTTCAAGTATAGAAACTTACATCAGGTTATACCTATGGATGCAGAAAAAAAAAGTTTTAAATCCCCAGATATTATAAATATTTGTTGAGAACCTTAAACTTTCCATCAGTAGAGAAACTGGCTTTAGATGTTTTTCTTTAATGTTTCAGAGTAATGTTTGTAGCATTCTCTGGTGATTATCTTAAAAGCAGTGGAAGTCACATTGATCGTCTGAATATGGATGGTAAAGGGGGTCGTATCCATGTAGTTGAGGGTGGTTTGCATAGAGAGTTCCTCTCACTGCATTATGATGAGGACTTGCACAGGATCTTCTGGACAGATTCATTTGCTGCAGATAAGATTGCTAGTGCAGGAGTGGATGGTAAGAACACAATACATAAAAAAATATACTTTCCATTGTTTTTTAGAAACCTATTTGTCAGTGCATATGCATAAAAATTTGAGCCTCAGCTGAAAGAAAGGGAACTTTTCCATTGTAAAGTGACCGAATTTACTAGTTACAGAAATTTTTGAGTTGTATGATTTAATAGAATGTACAACTTTTGGTTCTTACAAGCTTCTCTGCATGCTGGAAACATGTAAGGGGACAGTAGAGTAACAAGAATACTATACAAATCTCATGTGAATTATGTATACACTAGGAAGTGTCTGAAAAATCGGAAGAAAACCTTTTGGGTTTAATTTACCCACAGACACACTGTTAAGAATATTCCACAATAAGGTGACAACTATACTGTTATGCTAATAGATAGGAAACCAGGACGTCAGTGGACATTGTCACACATTTACTTGAAGGGTTGCCTCATAACCCTCTTTCAGTTACCTTGAATAAGAAATGGAACTGTCATATGGTGTGAGAATTTCTACAGAGTTACTGAAAATGCAGTCATGCAGGTCAAATCCATGTTATCCGGTAATTTCTGTAACTGGTGTCTTTAGTGAGTTAATGATGGCAAATTTTATCCAAAGTTTGTTTTTTAAGACAAGCCTTGGTTTCATTAACATGAACACCTGAGAACCCAAAAGAGATGCTGGAGAAGAGGAAATTATCATCTGCATATTTCAATTTTCATGTGAAAGTTGGTGTTTGGTGCACCCTGAGTGCCAAGGAACATTGTGGGACCTGTGTATAATGCACATTCAATAATTCTGAGGGGTATATAAGACAGATACTGCAAGTGCACCAGTAACCATCTAAGAGTTGTCATTGCACTCTATTACTGTAGCTTGAGTAGGCAATTTAGCTGGTGTCTTAATGAGCACCCTAGCAAAAGTGATGGTGTTAAATAACCTAAACTTTAAATAAAACTTTATTTGCATGGGTGCAAGATATGATTGCTAACATGAGATTTGAGCATGTAATGTTCAGTAGTTTCAGTATGTGGTGTTTTTACATTTTTTTTTCTAACAGGTATGCACAGACATCCGTTCAGAGAACAACTTGGTACACTGTATGATATTTCATCACTTTCCTTTGATATTTATTGGACGAGGCCAGAAGAACCTTATGTTTATTGGGTCAACAAATACAGTCATAATCGAATGAAACGAATGTTTTTTAGTGAGTACAGTAGAATTTCTTTAACCCAGATGCTAATACTTTGGATATCCTAATGGTTTGTTGGTTGAGGAGAATAGGGCCGAAGTCTGAAAGTCCCCCAAAAGGCCTATAAGGTTGTCTATATATCAAGCATTGTGATATCTCCTGACCCCTTTTATTTTACTGAGTCAATTTCTTCAGTTATAAAGACTCTTGATCCACAGTTATCTTGTCCTTCAGCAATGCTGGTAGAAACTGAAGACACTCCAGACAACAATAGAAAGGCACTCTGACACCCCTAAATCAGCAGCTGAAGGAAACAGGAAATCAATTTCGCCTCAAATTAGTTGTGCAACTCACATGTAGGAGAAGTCACAGAAAATTACCTGTAAGAACTTAAGTCGGTATAGGTACTGTTTGGTAACCCAGAATATTTCACAATCCAGCACCTGTCCATTCCCATGGGTGATGGATTAAAAGAATCCTACTCTATTGTAATAATTCTTGACTGCATCAGTATAAGAACCGTGATTCCCAATTTTCCACCATACTGGGAAGTTTGAAGTGTCCTTTTATTACTGACCTTCACTTTTACTACAGTAATTGAAAACCCCTTTAAAATGTTCTAAATTTTTTAATAAATGGTGATCTGGAGAAATAAATTTCATTGAATGAATTATTTGCAGGAAAATGTGTTAAAGTGGATATTATAATTAGTGCAGGAAAAAAGTATGATGATCCACAGAGATCCAGATTATGGGTTGTAGGAAGAGAGGGATTAGGAGTAACAAAAAATAAAAAATAAATGTTATGCAATCTTGTTTGTTGAGCTTCTACTATTTTGATGCATGTACTGTGCATCTTGTACAGTTTGTTTTCTGGACCAACAAATGCTTTTGCTGGTCTGAATAATAAATAGAAAAAGAAACTTCTTACTGAATTTATTACACAAACTAAATGCACAGTATTATAGACTAATGAATATTAAAGACTTATCTCCAACATGTTTCCTTACAAGCGTACAGTCTTCAGGTAGCGCAGTATGTCAAGTTGTAAACAAGTTACCAATGATAAGCTGTTATTTACAAATTTCTACAGTCAGTAGTAACTTCCATGTAGTTATAAATTAGGCATAAAATGTACAACTTAAACAACTTCTAAAAATTTATGGTTAAAATATGATTGAAACATTTCTTATATAGTTTAAAATGATTTATACAAAGCAAAAGTAAGAAAAGTGCTTAATATTCATATGTAATTAATACTTTGCATTTAGTTGGTGCAATAAAATGAGTATGTTGATCTGAAAATTCATGGAATGGTCAACTTTAAAAAAATAATACTTACAACTGCTTTTTGATATATGGAAAAAGAATGCCATATTTATGAAACAGTTGACATGAACATAGTAAGACTGCAAATGGTGCACTGTGCGAGGTGCACAGACAGATGAATAGATGGATATATTGTACAAATAAGGTGTTCTTTTCTATTATTTCGTAAAGACTGCATTCATAATTGTTGACTGAAGAAAGGAAAACATCTTGTCCTCTCAAAGAGAACAGAATAGTATGTGGAGGAGGATAAATGTTTATGCTAGGTTGTGTGTGCATTTTCAGGAAATATCTGTGTGCACACTGAGTTTTGTTGATACTGGTCAGAAATTAATGCATCATACAAAAAGAAGATCATTTATTATGGAAAGAGTATGTATACAAAAATAATCAATACCACATTATTGTTCATTGGTATTTATACTACACTGTAACATTTTGATCAGTGATGGTGTTGGCACTTTGTATTTACAGAACTACTTTATTTTAGGTACTGGTGAATTGAGCTTGAAATTGGTAGCAGCACGTAAGGTCAAGGCCAAGGTGGATCATCCTTGTCAGAAAAATAATGGAGGATGCAGCCATATTTGTGCAGCAGTTCTCAAACGTGCAGTAAGTTAAAAAAAAAAAAAAATTAATTTGCAGTTTTATTCTGTAGCAAGACAGGGAATTTTGAAATTGGCAATGTGTAATAGTTGACTGTATAACAGTTTTCTTAAATAAGCTGTAGACAGTGATATGGAGACATCTTTCAAGGTCTGCCCCATTTTTCTCTTGCAAGTTATGCTACAAATGTCTGCATTCATTATTTATCAGATGTCACATTGTGCTGGTGACCCCCTATTCAAGATTGCATCACCATGTTGAATTGCTGAAATACCTCTTGATTTTGAGCTATTCTGATTTTGCTAAGCTGGACAATATGCCTAATTTTTCAGCTGATCTGGTTAGCTGCAAAGGTGGTGTTTTTCAAATTGAAATTTATTTTTCACCTCTTTGGTATAGCTATATTGAGTATGCACATCATTTTAATCATCCCATAGTTAATGAAATAGACATTCAAAAATTTTCTATCACTTTTTGTTTCAAAACTTCTTGGTAATGAGTGCAAGGAAATAATACTCAGTCCACTGCAAGAGGAAGACCAAACACAGAACCTAATCGGATATTCTTAGAGCCCAACATAAGGTGTACTGATCATCTGCAAGACTGTGCTGTTAGTGTTGTGTCTGAATGCATAACAGTAAATAAACAGCTGATATACGAGTATACACATGCCAAAATTATGAAGCTTGTTTCTATGTAACCTGTTCTTGTATTTATCATACAAAAACCTAAATTTATAAATCAGAATTTTGATGCAACAACAGAAGCATTTCCAGAAATACAAGTGCTAGACATTCATATATATATATCACTTTATTTCAGGAACTTGTCAATAATTTTAAAAAATAAATAATGCTAACTAACTTCACATAAGTACTTTCTACTAGAATATTTAAGGTCCATATTACAAGGATGTAAACATTTTTCATTTGTAACAGTATCACTTGCTGAGTACCCAGTTAAAATCTGGCTGGTAGCATTATATCCTGGAGGATTATTATTACCCATCCCTGCTTGGCAAAGTGTAGGGCTTTATAGAAAACCCCATTTTCTGAAGTGGTATGAAATGTTATTATTTTTTAGAATGGAACATAGCCCTTAGTGAATTCTCCTTCAAATACTTACAAATGAAAATTTTGCAGGTATGTTTATGCCCAGTTGGACTGGTGTTGTCTCACAACAGAACATGTTCTACACGTGTCCATTGTCGTGGAGATATGTTCAAATGCGAAGCTGCGAACCTTTGCATTCCTGGAACAATGAGGTACATCTTGCACATTTTGTTGTGGCTAACATCATGAGCAGAAGTAATAGTGAAAACTGATTCCTCTTGCTGTCTCATAGAGTAATTTTATTTTTCTTGGAACTTAAAACTGTCACAGTTATCTAGAAACTAAAGTGAATGGCTTATGAGTTGGTGATAGTATATTTGGAAGTGGCAAATTTTCTAATACTAATTTATGCAGAAGATAATCAAGTTAGGGTTTGTTCAATGTGTTTGGTAGGAATCTTCAAGTTGAAGTATAATATAAGCCTTTAATTCTATTAACTATGATATTTGGATCAGGTAACTTGTTTGGGAATTTTAAAAATGTATTTTCTTCCTTTTGCTGATCCCAGTGGCCGCGCATTCTAAGGTGTGGGTGTGCAACTGCTGGTTTGCTGGAATTGCGGGTTCGAATCCTGCTGAGGGCATAGATACGTGTCTCTTGTGAGTGTTGTGTGTTGTCAGGTAGAGGTCTCTGCGTCAGACTTATCACTCATCCAGAGGTGTCCTACCAATTGTAGTGTATCCGAGAGTGATTGGGAAGCCTTGATAATGAGGAGGCCTTAATCCACTAGAGGCTATTGCACCATGTGGGGGAAGAAAACGTGCTTCTTTTATGACACTGCACTAGTGTGAACCTGTGCGGTACTTGCCCTTAGCACATCTATTGTGACTGTGTGAACCTTCATTGTGTGGGTTGAAGTAAACACCTAAAATTTGTAATGGGGATTTATGTAGAATTTGTGTAGAACTTTTGATCAGAATGAGGGTTTATATACATTTTATCATAATGAAAGCAGTGTGCCACTAACATAATGACTGTTTCTGTAGGTGTGATGGAAACCGTGATTGCCCGGATGATGGTGAAGATGAAGTGAACTGTGAGTCCGGTGTATGTTCAGATAGCCAGTTTGCTTGTGCAAGTGGACAGTGCATTTCAATTGGTAAAAGATGTAATGGTGACAGGGACTGTTTGGATGGAACTGATGAAATGGATTGCCATCCAGAAGAATGCAACCAAGGTATGTCAAATGTCATTTTACACTGTTATTGGTAAGATCTTTAATTTTATTCTGCCTTATCATATGAAATATATATAAATCTTAAATACCAACATTGTTGGTGGAAAATGTTTACTGGAAACCAAAGCAATAAACAGTATGACTGCATTACTTAGTTCAGTGATATATCAGATTTTCAGTTTACGTGCACATCTGGTGAATGCATTTTGAAGGTCTGGCATTGTGATGGTTCTGAAGACTGTAAAGATGGATCAGATGAAGAAAACTGTGGTGAAGGTATGAAAGTTAACACTAGTTACTGAATGTTCTTTGGTGAGTCCCAGGTTCAAATCATGTCTCTATGTTATTTACCAATGTTGTGTTTCCCTCAGTCCAGGCAAATATTTATATAGTCCATCAAATTAGAATGCAAGTTGCAAATACTTCTGTCATGTACTTTGCAACTGATTATCCATAAATCATCCTACCATGTGATGGTCTGTACCTGACAATATTATTAAATAAGCCGCAAGCATACAATAAATATACAAAACAACAAGTACAATATGTAATTATATAAAATAAAATATTATATATTTTATAATAAACTTTATTTCTAGTCTTAACATAATCTGATATTTTAATTTCTTTTGCAGTTACTTGTAATTCTGATCAGTTTAGATGCAATATTGGTCAGTGTATTCACAAGAAGTGGGTGTGTGACGGACAAATGGACTGTGTAGATAATTCAGATGAAATTAATTGTGGTAAGTTACTCAATATTATGCTGCAAGTTTTGGGAGGACTCACGCATGCAGCATAAAAAAAATGTTTTAAGTGCCTAACATTGAGTGTTATTAAGTTTGTTATTTTTCATTCACTGTTTAAATAACAAAATTTCACCAGTGTATTAAAGAATCAAAACTGTTGACAAGGTTCTCAGTACTTAGTATGCCTATGGTAATATCATGTGACCATAACTAACAAAAAGAGATTAATTAACGTGAATTATCGGTGGTGTTATGCCTCTGATCTGGAAAAAAATCATTTTGCTGAAGACAAACTATTTGCTTTCAGACACTTGGACATGTGGACAACACCACCACTGCAATAAAGAAAATCTTACAACTGTTCAGAATCTCTTTGGGTGCATGTGTTATGTGAGAAAACAGGCTAATGGGGGGGGGAGGCTATTGCTTTTAGGGTAATAAAATCAATATTATTATGGAAGTAGCAGTAAATATTTAACCCATATGAATGTAATGACACAGTCTTTTCATGATATTACACATAACTAGCAAAAATTCCTTCAGACATTTCAGTGGGAAATTGCGTTGTCATTGTGTTTATTTCACTGATGCACGTTTTTACATTATAGTCCTTATGGGACACCGAGAAATCAGTTTGGCTGCAGGTACAACCAGTAAATTGAAAGACTTCTGGAGAAATACTGCTAGTATAAATAAGGAAGTCACAGCCCCTTTAGAATCCACCATTTCTATTATTTAATGTAAATGCCACATTTATTTGTTATGAGACATGGATGATGAAATTTGTTTAAACATTTGGGCTTCTAGTACAGTGTAAATAAGGTCTTCACTCTTCTGGGTTGAAAGTCAGTGTGGAGATGGAATGGATAGGCTGTCATTAAACATCTGTCAACAATTCACAAACACAAGAGTGAAGAATTTATTTAAACCAGTTGTTTTGATGTCTGTTATTGCTCATCTATGTATATGATGTTTGTTCAATTATGTAACCTCGTGTAATATAACATTGATATTGTTAGGAAAATCAGTGCCACAGATGTATTAAATAGGTGTAAGTCCCACATAAGGGGAAACTTTTCATGATTTTGATTACCTGAAAATTTTTCTTGAACATATTTACAGCAGCTTAAATAAGAATTGTTATTCCAGCTCCTGTGACATGTGGAACTGGGGCGTTTTCCTGTACCAATGGTCGCTGCATTGATAGTACCCTTCTCTGTAACCATGTGGATGATTGTGGAGACATGTCAGATGAAGAGCCTTGTAAATTTCCAGAAACTTATACATCTTCCAAGCCCTGTAATCGTGATGAATTCACTTGCAGTCTATTTGGGAATAGAAGTGTCTGTGTTCCATTGACAGCTAAGTAAGAGTTCAGATTTAACTCTTTGTATGTGAATGGTTAAACCAACGTCAGTAGCAGAATGTGAAGCTTGTGCATTGCTGATGTAGTACTTCACATTGTCAACACAACTTGTTAACAGTGTGAAGTACTGTTATTGTAGATAACACAAGGGGTTGCCAAATGAAGATGTGTACAACACTACATTGAATTGTTCACAGAAGAGAAAGCAAGAATCCCATTTGCTATTGTAAATGTGTAAGTTAATTTACCTGAATGCAAGTTAAATAGCTGTATAAACTTTAACTATGTCTGTTCCAGGTGTAATATTTCAATGGAATGTCCACTAGGAGACGATGAGAAAGACTGTAAAATGTGTGAGCAAACTGAATTTCAGTGTCGCAATGAAAAATGCATACCGCTTGATTGGGTATGTGATCAAATGAATGACTGTGGTGATGATTCAGATGAGGATGAATCCATTTGTCACAATGCATACACCACAAATGGTAAATATTAACGAATATTTGTTGGGAATCATATGGTAATATAGACAAGCAGTGTACATATTTAATCATTTTATAGGTGCTGCTGTGCCATGTTTGGAGTACACTTGCAATAATGGAGAATGTATTTCAATGTCTTACGTATGCAACAAGTTAGAAGACTGTACTGATGGTTCAGATGAACATGGTCGGTGTGGTAAGTACAATGTGAAATACAGTTGAATGCATAGCTGTTTACACTGTTCTGAATAAAGTAAAATAAAAGTAATAACTTATGTTACAGACAGCATATATAAATAAATAGTCATGCACCTTTGTAATGTGGTATAATTTTTTCTGTAATTTATGAATTCATAGTAAATATTCTTTAAATTTTTGTATGAAAGTGGGAAGTTTGATTTGACAGACTGAAAGCAAAATAAGATTTTTGGTTCTGTCTTGGTTGTTGTTGATGTATTAGTTTATCCTCTTGTTCCATATTGTAATCTGACTTTTTGAATAATATTGTACAGCATAACAGACATCACTTGGATTCTTGATACATATACTGCAGACTTGTTATCCTTTTGACAGAAGTTGTTACATTGAAATTGTCAGGCTACTGATAATTGGTAGATTCAAAATCTTAATTCTACATTTGGTTGCTTATGAAATTGTCTTTACTCTGTGTGTGTGTGTGTGTGTGTGTGTGTGTGTGCGTGCACGCATGTGCATACATGTGCTTACATGTGTGCATGCACGTATATGTATGTACATATATCCATATTAATTGATTGATTTATTTATTTATTTTGTTTAATTTTGCTGCTGGAGAAACCATTCTAGACGGAAACAAAGACATGCATTTGGAAAAGTTTTTTTCCTGAATTAGGTGCAGTGGGTTTCACATTTCATGGTGATTTACCATGACACTGTTCCTACTTTTTCTTAATATCGTAATCCAATCATCCCAATAGACATCAACATAACACCAAGAGAATTTATCAGATGTTTGGTAAAAGCATGTTCTTCCAGTTGCAGTACTATAATGTAATTCTGCATGTGTAACTAAAAAGAAGGGGGAGATCAGATGGAAATTTTTGGGCATCTGGTCGTTTGTATTGAAGTTTGTCTTCATTTGATTTATCAACAGGAACATCATGCGGTATAATATCACCATGCAAAGACATTTGTTTTCCCACACCTCGGGGTCCAAAGTGTGATTGTTCAGAAGGTTACATCTTAAAGAATGATGGAATAAATTGTGCAGATATAGATGAATGTGCAGACAATGATGTGTGTGCTCAGGTGTGCAATAATACACGTGGAAGTTTCTCCTGTGCTTGTGACTCTGGGTTTCAGCTTCGGCCAGATCGTGTATCTTGTAAAGCAGTTGGTAAGTTAGTGTTGTTGCAATGTAAAGGATGGTACTGGATCAATACAAGATGTGGCTGTATGAACAGTTGTATTTTCTTATATTAGTCTCCCTGTACTAAAGGTCATCTTATACAAAGACCATAATTTGTGAACCTTAAAGTCCTAGATGCTACCAAACATTGAATAAGCAATATACATCACTGAACTTCCACCATAATTTTCTATCTGTTGCATGTAATTAATGTACAGATGATAATTAATTGTTGTGTGGTGGTACAGCATGACAGAATTAACCATAACTGAAAATCTGTCCAGATCAATTTTATTTTCAAAAACACTTCCTACTGCTATCTGGTAAATAAGGCCCAAAAATTGAAATTGTAATTGAAAATTTGGGGTGTACTTTTGCAACAAATGTGGTATCTTATATGCCACTATGTATGGTATTACACATTTTAAGAATACTTATAATTCACGTTCTAAAAGTTTAATAAACTTTGGTGTATTTCAGTATTTATTCATAGAAACAGGAATTTGCTGAACTATCAATAACATTATTTTTCTCCTAAACAGAATTTCGAAATTTGTGTACTTCTGTGGTATTCTTTAATTTTTAATTTTTTATTATTCAGTTACAAATTAAGGCACTTTATTTCCACAGGAGAAGCAATGCAGTTTATATTTTCGGCGGGACATCAGATCAGGAAAGTGTCACGTGAACTCCGCTTCACAGATGTCTTGTACCCTGACGCTGAAATCGATGTTACAGGACTGGATGTGGATTCAGCATTACAAAATGTGTACTGGAGTGCAGGTAACAATTTTATAATTGGTTTGGCCAATTTGAGCTTCTTAGTCATTGCTTTTTATACTGTGCCATAACACACCAAGCCCTTGTTTTATGCCACAGTTGTGTTCCTGAAAAAGTGGATATGAATCAAACAAGACCAGCAATGTATTTACAAATGTAACATTGAAGTGTGTTTGTGTAACCATTATTTCCCTGGAAAAGTATGATGTACCAGATATTCTGAACATGTGTCTTTGGACTTAGTTATCCAGCATGCATTGTGCATGCACCATATTTTGTTATCTGTGGCCTGTCTGGTTGTACCATATTTTTCCACATTATCTCATAAATGACACAGTATTAGGGAAAATGTTATTGATCATAAAATGTTTGGTTTTCTTTACAAATTTTGTCTGAAACATTTCTCATTTTAAGAAGAATTTAATGAGCTACCATAAATTTATATAGCTCTTCATGTATTGGACCCATTATTCTTGTCAGATTTTGATGGAACTTGAGTTTTCTTGGCAGATTTTCAAAAAATTCTGAACTATCAAATGTCATGAAAAACTGTCCAATGGAAGCAGAATTGTTCCATGCAGATGGATGGATGGATGGACAGACAGACACAGACAGATATGGTGAAGCTACCAGTCACAGTTCATAATTCTGCAAATGTACTTGAAAAAGGCATAAATGAAGAACAATATTCTCATAAGAAATAATGGAATGGGTAGGGGTTAATGTAATACAGCACAGCCAGCCACAGGGCTTAGAAGTGGAAATGATAGGCCATAAATTAAAAAGTGGTGTATATTGGCAAGGGGTTTTACAAAAAAGGCATAAAGCATGTGGGGCATAGAGGAAGGATACATATATATGCCATTAGGAAGGTACAGTACAAGATAATTAGGAGGAAATTCAGTGGAACATATTACTTTCTTCTCTGTACTAAAGGTTTTAGAAAACATGAACACCATGTAGAGAAACATGTTTGTTTAGATATTAGGAGGTTAGAAGTGAATGCAAAAAAGAACTCCCAACTACACTTTTGAAAATGTGGCAGTTCATTTGTTAGGCAAGGACTGCAACAAACTGAAAGACCAATCATGAAGAAATCAAATGAAAGCAAAATATGGGGAATTACAGCTAGCAATCCAGGATATTTTGTACAGTCTTTTATTCAACTGAAATACAAACAGCTCTGTACATGTAATTTTATCTTTTGTTTTCCTTGGGTAAAATATTTCTCACATTAATAGAAAAATGAGGAGCATATATTAGGTATGTGTGAGATCTGAGGGCTGAGGAGCATTTGTTGGGGTTGTATGAGAACAGAGAAGGCTGAGGAGCATGTTTGAACTTCGAATAGTAATAGGAGAAAGAACATAGTGCAACTGTCATGATTTGTACACTTCACCAGATATTCATAATACAAGGGCAGTTAATGAAGGAGGGTGAGATGAGTTATGTATGTAGCACATCTGGGAGAGAGGGAAATGCTTGCAGAATTAATCAGAAAATCAGGAAAGAGAAGACCATCTTGAAGAATTGGTCATAGAGGGAAATATAACATTAACATGGATTCTAAAGAAAGTGGCCAGGATAGCACAGTTGGTATAGTGACCTACTGTGGGCTGGATGGTCCAGGGATCAAATCACAATGGGGGGGGGAGATTTTTTCACACCCCTCCCGACTACCCCTGGGGCCCCATCCAGCCACCTGTATGATGAGTACCAAGCCTCTTTTATGGAGTAAAGCAGCCAGGGCATGGAATTGATCACCCACTCCCAACTAATGCCAAGGTTAATGAAAGAGTAGAGATATTCTACCCCACTTCTGGACCTTCATGTCAAGTTATAGGGTGAACTTCACCTTATTTTGAAGAAAATGTGTGAGACTATGGACTAGATACAACTTTCGTAGATTACACTTCAGTAGTGGGTTGTTATGAACATAATAGTGAAAGTATGGCTTGTCTAGGACAAGAAACTCTCTTGCTAATGACTTCAGCCTTCTTAAGAGCACTCAGAATTACAGCAGTTTGAAGTTCTTAATATTATTCTGAATGGTAAAATTCTTATCAATATAAGTATTTTGATAATTTACTAACAAAATTCAATAAAAATTTTCATGTAATGCCATTAAGTTTTCATGTTATCGCACTAATTTTAAAACACTGGTATCTTAATTCTTAATTTGAACATTTGCATGTAGATGTAACTGGCACAATTTATCGGCTGTCACTGGTTGGAGGAAAAAAAGCTTATGCAAGTGGTATTGGAAGTCCAGGGGACATTGCTGTTGACTGGATCACGGAAAATGTGTACTATGTTGAGAAGAGTGCACCCCAGAAAATACGAGTGTGCAACTTGGATAAAAAACGTTGTGCACATGTGGTTTCTGTGGGACACGACTTTACTGTGACGAAACTTGCAGTGGACCCTGTTGCTGGGTGAGTTGTTGAAGTTACCTTTGTGTAATGGCAACAATGCCATGCATTTGATAATGTATGTCCATTTTTAAAACTGTAAATCCCTTTTTTTGTGAAGTGTAAGGAACATTTATTTTCACACCCACCATTCTTTAGGTATGTGAAAGTATGAAATATTTAGTATGACAGTGTAGCACAATTGTATGTACATGGAAGGAAAGTAAAAATGTCAACAAAAAATGAAGTTCATCATAGGTCTTCATACATCAGCAAAATTTATAGGACAGTGTGGATTTTGATACCAGTCGTGGACCACTGATAGTTTTTTTTTAAATCAGATGTGTAAAGGGACTACAGTGAGACAGAACTTCGGTTTACAGATGTCAAAAAGTGTATGACTTAGGAGAAAAGTATTGTAGAACATTCTGAATGAAGTTTGTGTATACTTGAAACCAGTTTATGAGTTTAAACAAAACCAAGATTTTTTTTTAATTTTAAATTTGTCTGATACATTTACTAGTCAGAGTTATCCGAAAAATTGAAGGTTTTGTCATCTTATAACTTTGCAGTTGTAGTCTGAAGAGTGAAACAATTAACCCCTGGAAGCATACATTTCATTTAAGAAGTATCTGAATATGAAGTTCATATATTTTGTCAAATGGACTCCATTACCAACACAAATCTTTTAAGCTGCTCAGAAAAAGGGAAAATGCAGATATCTGTGTTAAAGTACTTGGTACCTGTTGTTGGCACCTTTCAAAGAGAAATTAGTACAAAATGCGTTAGAGCATCTGACAAGAAGAAATATTTAGGGACATATTTACAGAGATGGCACAATATTATGAATCTGGGTCTTAAATAGGGGTTGTCCAGATTCAGTTCCACAGGACATGGGTCAGTGATTTATTACACAAACAATGAAACTTATAGTTTCATACAATGTGTAGAATATCTTGACCAGCAGCAAAATTAGGAACTGCTGAGGATGAGCCTGTACTGTGGAATTGTTTGGGTTATGGGTTGGTTGTTTAGTCTTTTTATTCTAAATTGATTGTGACAGGTTTATCATCTATTTTAGTAGTTTATCCCCTGTTTGTCCATAAATGAACAATTTAAGTCATTTCATTCTTGCTGCATGTTCAGACTATATATTATGATTGTCCTTCATTTTGTTATCTTGAGCTAAAAGTTTGACACTTGACAAATCCAGTTTTGACAGCTTTTTGTGAAATAAACCACAAATGTCATTAGAATATGTACATGATTCCAGGTATTTGTTTTGGGCAGAGGTATCAAACTGGAATTTTAATATGCCCACATCTGATGTATTTCATACTGATCTGGCTGGAAGAAACAGAAAGCACTTGGGAAGTTTCCGTTCCGTGAATATAAGTGGACTGGCTCTGGATATGGTAAGGAGACGACTGTACATGTCTGATCAGTACAAGCACACAATTGAGTCTACAAACTATGAAGGAAAGGATAAATATACTGTTGCAAGTGCTGAGGTAAGCTCTGCAAACTACTAAGTTACATGAATTATAAGCCACTGTCCTCTGATCTATTTCAGCTTGCCATTGTTACAATGACTATGTGAATGCAAATGGTGTGTTCTGTGTTGTACTCAGAATACTGAAGTGTTCATCGCTTTCAAAATGTCATGTAGGTCTGACAGTACAATGAACAGTATGGCCTATCTTGTGCAAATATTTTTAAAACTCAGAAATGCAAGCAATATTATGTGTATTTTATGTATATCAAATTTCACCCAAATTGGTCAAAGTGGGAAGTACAGGTAGTTTCATTTATGCCCACCCAGCCTTCACTGAGCTAATATTCACAATAGTTGGCATAACTTACTTTATTACAGTGGAAGTCTGCTGCACCAAATTGTATCCAAATTGGATGAATAATGTGGATATGTGCAAAATTTTGTTTATATTCATATGTAAAGTATGACGTTCACTGCACTAATTCTCATGGACCTTAAAGTGAATGTCATTATGTGAAAATTTTGTGTACCATAGTTCACCAGTCAGTTGTGGAATGTGAGAAGTATAGGTATAAATTCATTTACATGCCCATGTAAAGTATGGCTGTCACTGAGTCTATATTCACCAAACACATGCTTTCTTGATAATGTTTTGTAAAGCATGTCCATACTGAATTTCATGAAACTCTGATGAATGTTGTAGTTATAAAGCAAATTTTTCAATGAAAATTTAGTCACCAAAATACTCTCCAAGAAATTTTTTGTTGTATGTTTTTCATTAATTGAAAGGAAGGCTGCCTTTTAGCATGACAAAAAGGCACTGATGGGAGGCAGAAGTTTAGCTGCATCCATACTCATTCTGTGTGCTAGAAGGGGATGTGGTTAATGCCATGCCTCAGCCACTTTATCCACAGAAGAGAGACCTGGTGTGTGTCTTACAAGAGGCTAAGTAGGCCTAAGGGCCAGGTTTTAATTTGAAGGAAAATGTCAGATTTGCTGTTACTAGTATGAGAAATCATGATTCAGAATTTCATTGTGTTATGCAAGGGTGTCATGCTGAAAAGGAAAATACTTGGATGATTTTCACACATAATTAAATTGCTGGGATTGAGTGTGTAGTCATTAGCATTTTTTCTGAATTTCATGATTATTATTGGTGTTTCTAACAGAAGCATAGGAAATGTAACTGAAGGAATTGAGTCCTGGGCAAGTTTAGTTCACTTCTCGAATTTACATTTATGACTGTAAAATGTTGGGCGTAGGTGGTGGATGCATGCAGCTACGCCATGTTGTTGGGTACTCACTTCAGCTTGCATTAATCTGCATATACTTCTTACAGTTTCAGTAGATAAAAGCAAAATTTCTATCCTAAATCTACAGAAGAATATTTTGCAGTTTTAGTATACATTCCATTATTTAAGTATTGCCAAAAGACTTGGGTCTTGATAGAACTGGCACAGTGAATTTCCTATAAACGTCTGCTTGAGCTTGCTGTCTAATTCACTAGGGCATCTAACTGCTGTGATTGATCTGACAACACATGCACTGTGAATATTTCGTTATGACAAGAGTCCAATCAAAATATTGTTTTTAATGCCACTCAGATTTCATCACAATTTTTCATGTTACATATCCTTCAAGGTTTTCTGCTACTGTGTTACACAAAGACAAGATGCAATATAGATTCTAGAAGTAAGCAGAAGTGTTATACCTCAACTGCAAATACTGACTCTTCCATCTCAATATATATTTTCGTTGCTCATATTTGTAGTCAGGTATAGAGATCTGTTTCTATTCGATTCTGAAATCCATGATATAGATACTTGTTTTAACTACAACTTACATGTGCCCACTACAAATCTAACACTTGTGCAAAAAGGAGTTCTTTACTCTGGAAGCCGAATCTACAACCATCTACCATCTCATATTAAAAGGCTTTCTAATGACTTTAAACAATTTAAAACTAAATTAAAGGCCTATC
>Ga0123352_10003263_pt1 | contig 23355 bp, 17 predicted proteins | sample TergutLab28metaG_FD_89700 | JGI IMG/M metagenome (GOLD analysis project Ga0123352, IMG submission 89700) | Labiotermes labralis P1 segment gut microbial communities from Petit-Saut dam, French Guiana - Lab288 P1 | ecosystem: Host-associated > Arthropoda: Insects > Digestive system > Gut ...
TAAGGGGGAGAGAGTATCTTTTTATATGGTGTGATAGGTTTATATATATATTGTGCAGTAGCTTTATATGTTTTTTAGAAGGCTTATATATATATATATATATATATATATATAATGTGCAGTAGCCTTGTATGATGTGCAGTAGGCTTATATATATAATGTGCAGTAGCCTTAGATGATGTGCAGTAGGCTTATATATATATATATAATGTGCAGTAGCCTTGTATGATGTGCAGTAGGCTTATATATATAATGTGCAGTAGCCTTGTATGATGTGCAGTAGGCTTATATATATAATGTGCAGTAGCCTTATATGATGTGCAGTAGGCTTATATATATAATGTGCAGTAGTCTTATATGATGTGCAGTAGGCTTATATATATAATGTGCAGTAGCCTTGTATGATGTGCAGTAGCCTTATATGATGTTTTACTGAATTGTGGCTCCTTTATGCGGATCCGTTCCCATGGAACACCGGCTTCTTGCGGAACACATTATTTAAATATTCATATTTACATATATATATATACCTATTTACTCTCATATTTTTTGAGGACTGCGCTACAAACCGGAAGGGGTGGGTTCGATTCCTGATGGTGTAGCTGGAATATTCCATTGACATAATCCTTCCGATCGCACTATGGCACTGGGGTCAACTCAGCCTCTAGCAGAAATGAGTACCAGAAATTTTTCCTGGGGGTAAAGGTGGACGGTGCGTAGGGCTGACAACCTTACCACCTTCTTGTGCCGATTGTCATGAAATCTGGGAGCCTGAACATCCTGGAACCTAAAGGGCTTGTCCAAGCCTCTATAGGGATGGCTTTTTTAATCTCATATTTTACTTCCCATTCCGCTACATGCCCGCAGGCACAAAATTTTTCCTCCTGTCCCACAAATTTCTTGCAGATGGCATTCAGTTTTGTGAAACATATTTAATGATTATGTGACGCAAAATGTTGATTTTACTCAAGACTGTAGCTTGAGTCCCTGTTTACGGTATCATGGATGATGTTGAAGAGCGAAATAAGCTTGCACTTTGATAGGGAGGAAAATTTTTATAAGCCTTGGAGGTAATAAGTAAGTGGGTATATTAAACTAGGAAATCTGGAGGAGAGACAGAATATTGAAAACAGTGATTAAATTTTGAGAGAATAGCTGCATAAAACGTGGATTTAACCGGCATTATCCCCTACTTTCCCTCTATACTTGGTTATGACGTAATGCTGATTTATGTTATAAATACTTGTGTTCATACGTGTGCATATTACTTCATAGTTCATTCATATTCAATTTAATTCATATTTGTTTTCATTCATAATCATATTCATATTCCCATTCATTTTCAGTAATGTTTCTTAGTTTGTCATCCTAATTCTAGGTAGCCTCCAATTAGGGCGGCCTCTTACTGAATGTGTTTTTCAATTTGAATCTAATTCTAAATGAAAACGAGAATTTTCTGACATTTTTAAGCTCTTTACATTTGTGCTTTCTTATGGCATGTATTCTTATGTCTACTGTAGCACTCACTCCTGCTTTGTTTCTGAACATTTGTACCGTAAAATATTTTGACATCTTTCTGCCCCTAGCTGTATGTTATATATATAAAACCTAACGCGTGTAAGTTAGCAATTAGACACAATAACCATGAAAACTTGTATGATATACTGGAGAAGTTTAACATACGTACAATTTATACTTAGGCACGGAGAAGTTAAGTCTTCAAAAAATAAGGTTAGATGATGATAATGATGATGGTGATGATTATGATGATGATTAGTAATAACAATTTTGAAATAAAAATATATGCAACAGAAAAGTAATTTTTATAATTTTTTCGGAAGCTCTTTATACGAAAATTAGCTCCGTTTTGACAAAGTCGAAAGCTCTTCTAGTAGTCAGCTTGATGACCCCTTCCACTTTTGTCAACATAGTTCTATTTTATAAGATCCTCAAATTCTTACCTGGATGTATTATCCTTACATTATTCATTATCGACTCACTTCCACTCATCGAATTCGTTACTTCCCGTAACAAGACGCAATCACGTCTGCAGTTCTTTCCATAGCAGCTAGCTACAGATTGTTACATTAAGCGTTCGGCTCACTGATCAATATTTGAACACACAAATGCAATAATGCTAGAGTTACTTAATGGCTGCTTTATCACACGATACCAGGTGTATATAAAAGACACGTACATACGTGCTCATATACATATCTGGTATACATCGCTTTGTGGAAATTACATTAGTATACCATCACAGAATGCACGCGAATAAAAACACAACACTCCCTGTGTGGGAATTTCTAGGTTTCTAGAAAGCCATGCAAGCGTATATTAATCCTGCGAGCATGAACGTATGGATGAAGCATATTTATGTCTCCATAAAAAATCTCATCTAAATAGTTAAAATGATTAATGTCGTCATAACTTCACAGAAGAGACTTCAACCTGTGGACATTTTGTCGTTTATCCTTTCCCTGCAGTTTTCTTGCAAAGTACCTTGCAGCGTGTTTCAGTAATACTCCGGACTGCTGGTCGAAATGTAACCTTGTGGAACACTGCACGTGCTGAATGAGGTTTATCGTGATTTCAAATTTATTTCTACCGCCTTCTTCCCAAAGTTATAATTACTGCTCATTGCCATTGTGCCATTTCATTTTACATAATGAGACCTATACCTTTAGTATATACCATTAAATTGTACGTAACACTCACGTATTACCATTATCACTGTATTTTGACTTACATTTCCTTTGCACGTGTAATGTGTGTACATAAATATTACCTGAGAATTTTTTTTTGTATCCGGATACTTTGTAAGGAGGGACATGGAGGTACGTCTGGAGTGTATAAAGCTGAGAATATGTACCGCGCGATAGACATTACGTTGAAGCGTCCTCTGCCTTCAGTATTTAGCCTCAAACATAATTTATGAATCACGCAAATTTTGTAAAGAAAGACCACTTTGATGCACAACTTATTCGTAGTATATTTCGTCATACTCTACATGTTTCGGGCGTATCTAAGCTCATCATCAGGAGGTAAAACCTTATGTATACAACAGCTGGTACTTATTATTCTTTTTAGATGACTGTCTGTTGTCCTGGTTGGATTGCAACTGGGCTTAGTATATTTCGTCAACCTCTACATGTTTCGGGCCTATCTAGGCCTATCATCAGGAGGTACAACCGTTTGTATGCAACAATTGGTACTTATTATTCTTTTTAGATTACTGACAGACAGTTATATAAAAAGAATAATAAGTACCAATTGTTGTATACGTACAGTTGTACCTCCTGATGATAGGCCTAGATAGGCCCGAAACATGTAGAGGTTGACGAAATATACTAAGAATAATCTGTGCATCAAGTTGGTTTTTCTTGACATGATTATATCGAGATGCATGGTCAACAAAACATAAAAAAACACTCTAATTCTGTTTTTAAATTGACGACATAACCCACAGAATACTGAACTAGCTGCACATAATGTGCCAATATTTATGTGGATGAAGATGTTTTTCGTATATTTTCTTTTCATCGAAAAAACAAAGGTATTTCTCACCAACATCGTTACTTATTAGGTGCTGCTCTTTGCATTGCTTTTCATAATCGTCATACTAATCATTAATTTTGAAATAATGCCAGCGGAACGCCATACTGAACTTTATGAATATTCAAACTCGACTCATGCTTATTTAGTATATGCTTTGACAACTTTGTCATAGTGCAGTGCAAACAATCAAGTGAAGTCAATCTCTTTATTTTCCTTAATGACGAAATCCTACACCTTTGTATGGCTCAATAACCTTGTCACATTTTCCATTAAACTGTAACCGTGGCGTGTTCTGGTGGCTTTTAGTTAATTTCTTCATAAAAAATACGTTCCATTTGCGGGCCGGAGCTGCAAAAGTGATTTGAAATGTGTACATTAACACGCGAGCGCGTGTGAGCATGCCTTCGAATACGCGTGCCGCTGTTACGTAAAGGCGTCGTACAAAGTTTCAATGCAACCACTTTACTAATATGGAAGAAAGGAATGAAATAAGGAAAAAGACCTAAAGGAACAAAGGAAGAATGAAGGAAATAAGAAACACGCGTTGTTAAATCCGAGTTTGTAAAGGGCTGTTATAGGAACGGTTTAGCTCAGGCTACTATTGAAATTTTGAGTCCGTAAATTTAGTGGTTGACTGTAAGATGACATATAGGCTGTGAAACAGTGACTGACACAAACCGTATTTTGAATACAAAACACAATTTCGTGTATTTGCATTTGATTATTGGTGTTAGTGGATTCTCTCGCCGAATGTTACTGTCAGGGTAACGGCTCCGTTGACCAACAAGCGATTATATATCAGTTGCTTCCGTAAAGCTTCAACAGGCAGTTACGTGTCACTGAGTTGGGCGTGATACTCCTGAATGTAACATGGTTCTGTGCTAATCGTAGGAAAAATAATCGTGCCTGTGGCAGTAACCATACTTACTTACTTACTGCATGGAGCGAGTCTTTCTTGAGAAGCTAACCGGTTTTCAGCAAATCAAGAAATTCCCGGCATTTTGTGGAACCTGGAGGTTCATTACCGCAGTAACAAGTACCCGCCACCTGTCCCTATCCTGAGCCAGCTCCAACCTGTCCATACCCCCACTTCCCACTTCCTGAAGATTCGTCTTAATACTATCCTACCATCTACGCCTGCGTCTCCCAAGTGGTCTCTTTCCCTCAGGTTTCCCCACAAAGGCAGTAACCATACTAATAACAAAAACATTCAGAGCAAGGAATTTTTGCCACTGGGAAATGTACTCACATTAAAATTCGAATTCAGATCGCCAAGATGGAGAGAACTGCGAGCCTAGGCACTGACTAAACTTTTCCCTCCTGTTTTTTTTTTTGGAATGACTAGCCAGAAAATAAGTTTATATTGTGTGTAATTATGTAATTAACTAATTGTGACCTTGTTAGGAGAATTCGCCTCCGAAAGATTATTGTCCGTTTCCAGCGCTGAATTAAAATCATTGCGGCCACATACTTAAAGATGAATGCGTAGTGGACGCAAAGTCACCTCATACTTGATAGCAGAGGACACACGCCTTTGTCTACAGGGGATAGAAAAGCTCTTCCCACGATACGGCAAATTCCTCAGCTTCGTCGGGTACTATATGGAAATACGATGGAATAACAGTAAAATTATATCTGATATGTTCTTATTAGAATTTGAAACAACCCAGAATTATGTTTAATGTAGAATCCATCTTAAGAAATTTACATAGTTAGACCTACTCACCTACTGACAGTCGTAACACATCTTCTTGCAATACTAACACTGGTAAGAGAAAGGGGGCTGTCGTAACAAAATGGTATGTTCTCTAAGTTTCTTAGTGTAACTGTTGTTAAACAGTTGCTAAGTGACGATTTGCTTTGTGCATTCGAGTCAATATAATGACAGAGTTCCCTTGTCTTCTGGTATGACGTGTAGCTCTTAGACATGAAACCATAAAGCTGGGTAACATCGGAAGACCCTGCGTGTGTTCTGTCTTTACGACGGTTTTGTAGCGCGTCTTTCACATTAGGCCGGAACATAGTGACAGACGTGGGAAATACAGACTTGTAGATTAGATCTTTTAAAGATTTATTAGGATCACTGCCTTGTGTTTTATTCTGGAATACTTTCTGTTTAAAATAAATTCTCAACTTCAGTAACCAAATTGGATCTGGAAAAATTATCTCTAATCGTAGAGGCATATTTGTAGTATTGTTTGTTTTTCTGGGTTACTTACACTATTCTTTGAAATGACAAGGGATATTTAGTATGCGAGAGACAGGAAAATAAAATTAATGAAAAAAGAAAGAAACAATAGAGGAAGAAATGAAGAAAACTGAAAGACAGTAAGAAAGGAAGAGGAAAGAAGAAATGTAGAAACGTTTTAGAAATGGGAGGGAGCCTAGAATTCGTATCTTGAAGACGGATGTGTCAGGCTGTAGTGTAATTTACACACTATTACCGTTAGAGTCCACGGCAGATTTTGGGAACCCGCGTACCGCAGGCCGCCTGCGGCTCTCGGACGACCGTCACAAGGTGAAACGTTTTCCTCTGAAATGAAAAGTGTGTGTGGGGGGGAAGGGAATAATAATAAAAACGAATGAGCTATCGTAGCCTTATGCAATATATTGTCACTTGTAAAAGACGTAACGCTATTTGTATACAATTTATGAATCGTTGTTTGTTAGCTGTAGCTGAAGAGTTGTGTCAAGATTATGAAATAGTGAATAGTGACCATCTCTGTCCAAAATGGGGACGAATTTATGTGACCTACTTAAATTCCGTACAGAGTCATTTTATTACGTGTATTATTTATTCGCAGTGGATGGAAGTAATAACGTCAGAGACACTGTGCAGTAGATGATATTTATTGTAGCATTATAGCAACAACTTGCTAATTTATGCAGCTTGAATAGCACTGCCTTTGCCAAAGAGTTGTTACTGAAGTAAAGAAAACACTTCCTTCTTTGGAGTTTGAAAAAAAAATTGACAAACGTGACAACCTATTTTGGCAGAAATGTGTATGACTGTCAGACAGTCACAGTAGGATGATCCTCCAAGGACATTTACGGACATGAGCTTTGACTATCCAACGGTGTCTTACTGTATTTTTATCGGGAGGCACTGTGTTGCAAATTCCTGCTCATTGGAGATCAAGAAATTGTGGACATTGTGGTCAAGAAATTGTGGACACTGTGGTCAAGAAATTGTGGACACTGTGGTTTTAACAATTGATTATTTCAGTCGTAACTGTCCCAGCTACCGCCAGTTTCAACATTTTCTGGAAGAAGTCGAATCAGAATTTGAGGTTCTTTCGATATTTGATAGTGAGGTACTTGCAAAAACGTGAAATGTTACGTCGATTTTCAATTTTGTAAGTGGAAGACGTATTTTCGAGGTAAAAAAAGAGCAAAATTTCACCAAAGTTACCTGATAATAAATACGTCATTACTGTCGTATTTATTGTGGACTTGGTAACTTATTTTAATGAACTCAGTATGAAATTTCAAGGAAAAAGTAAACGATTGTGTGGCACATTTCCTGATTTCAAAGCCTGTGAATGGAAACTGAGCATTCTTGACAAATATAACAGTGAATCTCTTATTCCCCGTCTCGAAAACCTACTTTCGGATCATTCTCCTCACCGGCTGACTGACAGAAGCTGCAAAACATTTTCTTTTACGTCATTCAATGGAATTTCCTTCAAAGTTTCGAAGCTGGCACTAGAAAACCAATGAAATCCGAGTGCCCCAAATTCTTGTGCCTTCTGCGTTGATTAGATACCACTGCAGTTGAAAACTTATACGTATAATTTAATTACAAAATGATAGTAGTCTCAAAGATGTTTTCACCAAGGGACATATGCAGCGGGTTTGTTGGTGGGAGCTTATCTGAAAATTACAAAGGTCTTAAAACGTTCGCATGGAATATGCTAACCCCCCGAAGGTGTCCCTACTTTGACGTAGTGGTGGGGCTTGTGTGACCAAATGATCCTGAAATCTAAGCCGGCAGTAGCATAGCTACTGGCAGGGTCACCCAAGCCAGAGAGGTCAAAGGTGATGACCCAGACAAAAAGGGACACCCTGGTCCTCCAGTTTGGGGGTTGGGCGTGGGGATAAGACCCCGCCTCGGAAAGTATTTGCGTTCAGGAAACCTCAGAGATGCCTCGGACGGGTTTAACAAATAGACGACGACTTAGCTGCAAGGAAAGGGAATTGATTTTTTTACAACTGCTGGGTATAAGAGGATGGAGGAGAAGAGCTGAAAATAGGGATGAATGGAGGCGTCTTATGAGGGAGGCCAAGGCCCAGAAGGGGCTGTAGCGCCATATATGGATGGATGGAATATGCTAACAGCATCTGGCAGTATTTACACATACAAACAAACGTTGTTTATGAACTTCCGAAAAGTAAACTTTGATCTCGGTGTTCGGTTGAACACTTTTGTGCTGTGTTACACATTTCTCGCAAGTTTCAAAGCAGACGTTGACAAGTTAGCCAGTGATACCAAACGTAAGAAATCCCACTGAAGATTACGACGAATTTGTAAGTGTTTCTGTTCACAGAAATAGGGAGAACATTTTTGTATGATACACATGCAAGGTAAAGGGATCCCGTTACAGGCCCGGTGTGGCCCAGAGGGTGGGTAGAGGTGTAGCTCTACTCTTCCATGACCGCGGCACTAGAAGGGGGTAAGTGGTGAGCAGCACGCCCCGGCCGCACTTTACCCCCGGGAAAGGCCCGGTACCCATTGTACAGGAGGCTGGCTGGGCCCCAGGGCCGGTCTGGACGGGCGTAAAATCTCGTCCCCACCGTGATTCGATCCCGGACCCTCCAGCCCGTAGTCAGTCGCTATACCGACTGAGCTACCCGGCCCACATATAATAAGTATATATTGTATAAATATATAAGAATATAACTTCATACGTCTGTAAAATACGAGTGTGTTGCTACTTCATCTCTCATTTCTTTCTTAGAAAGCTCCTATTTGCCTTGTTATTCTTTTATCTAACATAAACGATCCGCCTTATGAAGTTGACTGTCGAATGCGGCCCATAAGAACCAAAGGATTGCCGACCCCTGGTATAGGTTATTAATTTGCGAAATGGACGGTCGAAACTGGTACGTTACCATTATCTAGATTCTAGAAAACAGGCTCGTGACAGGAATATAGGTCTGCTATCTAAAAAGGGATCTCTTCTCATTGACTGTATTTAAAATGCAAATGGTTCGATATCACAATCTTCCAAACTTAGAATTTCCTGAATACCAGATTAACTTTGTCCTTCATGCATTCGCGACAATAAATGACCAACCTCAACAGAATATGGAACTCTGTATAAATACGATTTTAAATATAATTCTACGTATTATAAAAATTTGATAAGAATTTTAGGGAAACAAAACCAAATCGAGTAGCCCTTGACGTGTATTTGTTAGGATAAGCGGCTGCCTGACTGATATTGTACAGTACGTGGTTGTGTTCAGTAACTCGAGTTAAATCCCCAGATATTATAGCTATCATAAAAGAACCAGGACTGATTTTGTGCCTCTGCTTTCCAGATAACCTATCGAGCAGATAAGTGTAGGTACAAGTTTCGAGTCTTGCATAATACAGTTCAAATTCTTCCATAGTACGAACTCTCCTGAAAGAGTTGGCTGAGATTTTACTCAATATTTACCACCTTATGCATGGATAGTACTTTTCAATAGGCCATGAGCTCTCCTTTTCAAAATGTAAACTCCTTAAACCAAGTTCACCATGCTTTTCCAAAGGACATTCACGTCACTCGTGAAAATGCAAAACCTATAATTATTTTGCTTTCCTTATTATCATTGCACCATATCATATCTATAAAAGCTTTGATCAACAAAACGAGATCTTGTTAAATCACAACAATCTTAATGTTTACATGTTATATCATTCCATATATTTTATAGTTTTCTCGATAGAGACTTAAGACCTGATAATGGCTTAAGGAAAAGAGTCGACACATGTAGTTACTTCTAAATACTACACCTTGTAAATAATATATACTCTAGACGTTTATCTTTAATCTCTGAAACTCGAGTTTCGCACTTGTCTATTGGCCAGTATGACAAACACCACGTTTATTCCCTTTTCTGCTGATGGTGAAGGTTGATGTGAGAGAGCAAGTTTTACGCGTTGAAAAAAACAGTACGGAAATTTAGAGTTCGGTACGTATCTTTATGTTCTCATCAAACATGGCGTACTGTGGATATCTTAAGTGGGAATATTGTCAGTACCGTGCGTTTAATATGAGGTTGGAACAGGAAAAAAAACTTTACCTACAAGTCCCATTATTCGAGGCTCCGAGCAGGTTGAAATTTCATGCAGGGTGTCCCAGGAGTTAAGATTACTACTTCGGGATTTAATTCTAGAGCTGATTCTGAGTCAAAACGCCATATACACATGGGTCCAACTGGCAACGTTTCAGGAGTTGTGAGTTTTATAAAATACAGTAAATAAATCAGAAAGGAAAGAGGTCGCATTGTGCATTTATTGAGCTATTTTGTTAAATGTACAGTTACAGATTCGCCTTTCAACACTCAGCAAATTGTTCGAAGTGTCCTCCATCTGCTTGGATGCATGTTCTGACTCGTGTGACCAGAGAACTTGTAACACTACGAAGCACTGCAGCCTTGTTGATGCTTCTTGCAGCGCTGAGAATTCGCTGGAGTAGTTCTTCTCTCGTGTTCACTTTGTGTGCAAACACCGTAGCTTTCATGTAACCCCACACATGGCAATCTAATGGGTCCTGATCCGGTGACCGTGGTGTCCAATTCTGTGCACCGCCACGACCATTCCATCGATTTGGGAATTTATGATTCAGATACTGGCTTACGACCTGACTGAAATGAGGCGGCACTCCGTCATGCTGGTAATACATCTGTCGTCGTGTTTGGAGAGGAACTTTCTCTAAGAGTGCGGCAGTTCATCTTGCAAAAAGTTGGCGTCAATATCACCTGTCAGACGTTGCTGGAAAATGTACGGACCAAACAGTTTAGGCCACCTTTTTGCAAGATGAACTGCCACACTCTTAGAGAAAGTTCCTCCCAAACAAAACTCAATCACCTTGAAGATGGAGGCAATATTTACTGTCGAAACGTCGGAACGAATTCAAAGTAGTGCATGGTGTAAAAACCCGAAAACTTGAAACGTATCTTACTTAATCTATTAAATCAGAAGTAAAAACTTAAGGTATTTTTAAGTCCAAAAATCATGGTGTAGGTGTACATGATCAAAATGCACACCACTGAAAGATCATGCAGTAGAATCTCGATGTTGGTATTTTAATTGGAACCGATACAACAAACAAACACAGCAGTCCTGAGCCCTGGAACCCATTTTTAGTGTAAAACGCCCATTTATTTCCAGGAACTAGAGAAATACAAATAACAAAAATATAAAATGACCTAAGACAGCATCTAGAACATTCAAGCTTATTTCTAATAAAATACTAACAACTATAGGAGACATAAAATACATTAAATAATGGGCGTCCAACCCGCGGCTTGCCAGATTGTGTTTTGCAGCCTGCGACCAAATTTTTATATTATGCGTGTACTGCAATGATTGCACAGCAACTGAGGAGGTTAGGTGTGAGACTTATTTTGGCTTTGTCACAGCCCACAGTAGCGGATGTGGCGCTTTGCCAAACATGTTGGACACTCCTGTATTGAATTATCGAGGGGTCGTCTCGTTCCATAAAGCAGGAAAGCGGTCAACCGTAATAAAAACAAGGCAGGCAATGTATGTATAACGTAACTTTGAGACGCGTTCGTGCAACCATTGCTGCAGCAGAAAAGCAAAAAATATTCCATATTCCGAGAGTGTGCGTCTGTAGCCTTAGTTACCCAGCGTGAAATAAGCATGCGCCATATTGTCATCTGTGGCCTGTCCAGCGCTGCAATATTTTTCCAAATTATCCCATAAACGACACTTTTTCGAAAAAAAAGCTATTGTACATAAAAGTGTGTTTTGATATTCTCTATAAATTTTTTCCTGAAACATTTCTCATTCTAAAAACAACTGAGCGAGATGAAAATTGTGTATTGGTGTTCATATAAAGCATCCATTATTTTTGAGAACTAGGCTCTTCTAGGCTATTAAGCAGTGAATAGTGGTAATTACCGATGTTTCGGGACAACCTATCGGTCCCATCTTCTAGTGACACGGCAGGAAAAGCCATGTTGTAAATCATGCCTTGGTCTTCATGCTTCGTGGTCTCCATAAAAAGTGGAAGCAACCTGTAGCTTAGTACTTGATTCAAGGAAATGCCAAGGGTTAAATGCTTGTTAATTTCTTTATGGAGGTTTTTGATGCATATCATAATGCAGGAGTGGAAGTTGTTGCTACCATGTGTGATGTGGGTTCCAAAAAGGCCCAAGCATTGAAACATTAGGGTGTTTCTGAAAAGATAATTTTCTTCATGTTTCAGAGTCAAGAATTAGCACCTACATTTGATCTTCCCCATCTCCTTAAATGTACCTACAACTTTGTTGTAAAACATGATGTAAGAAATGTGGAGTGTGAGATTACTGTGAATGGTGAGCAACTTACTGGTACTACCAAGTGGGAAGATGAAGGTGTATGAAGTTGACAAACATATTGTGTATTACCTGCTGCTGAAAGTGACCTGAGAGACACATGAGGCCTTGCACCCAGAGTGCAATGAAGGTTAGCTTGTGTGTGCAAGTTCTAAGCAGTGCATTGATAGCAGCTATCAATACTGGTCACAGTAAGTAAGGACAACTGCACCATGAGTTTGAATGACACATAGGTTTATCAGCAGTGCTGTCATGTGCTGCTGCTGCTGTTTGTGATGAGTGTATCAGCTGTGTGAAGATAAGACAAGTGCTTCAGGTTGCTGTGGGATTATGTCAAAAAATAATGATATCTCACTGAAATGATTAGATTTCATTTTATGTTGTCATGACTCTCATTCAGATTGTGAATATGTCATTGGAAATCTCAGTTCTTGAACAGCTGCAGTACGTTTGCATTGTCATAAATGCTGCTTTATATAAATGTCCTGCTGGAATTTGTTTTTTTAATTGCTGTTTGTGGTGTTTTGTTTGTTGACTGTTGTATGACACTGAGATTGCATATTTGCTGTGTTAATCTCGTGTACTGTGAAGAAAATTTTACCATTCAAATTTAAATTTTCTTGTGATACAATTTTATAGAACTTTGAAATTCTTCATATGTATTCCTGACCTTAAAATGCGTATTTATACTATACTGATAATGGTTCATTTCCTCAGTTTGTTTGAGACAAGATATGAAACGCAGTATGCAGAATCGGTGCAAAAACTATGTGATATTAAAAGCCTTCTTTAAAAACATACTCTTCTTCTATAATTCAGTTTTCTGAATGTCTAATTTCCTTCAACACTTCAGTTGTTCTTAATATTTTTTGGTACAGGATCTGAGGTGCTCATACTGCTGAACATTCATAATGAGGTCTGGGTTAGGACACCACATAGTCTAGTATATGGTTATGAATGTTCTGGAGGAGCATTCTGGGTCCTTTTTCACAGGGATGATAGAGGGAGAATGACCTGACTAAAAAGTCGTTACACCCCAGTCAGATTACACGGTCCCATAACCCGAAACACTACTTTCGAATCTTTTCCATGGACTGTATGTCTGTTTATTACAAACCAAAGACATAACATGTATTTGGAAATAAATGTACATTATTGTTTTACATTATATTTTGAACTGAGCAGAAATATGTCGAAGGAGATGTAATGTTAAATAATAAGTGTATATTGTTAGTTTGTAATAATTTTGAACTTCGTTGTTTTCTTAGTGCAATTTTGAATAGCCATGAGGTGAGGGGTGGGTATGATGTAGTAGGAGGCTGTTTTACCAATATCGTGTTTCAATAAATTACCATCATGAGCATGCCACTCAGTCACGCCGGCTACATAAGGACGTCGCAGCCGCTTGGACCCTGTAACTGTACGCTTCCACGGATTTTCAAATCTTGTCAAAGTATTAAACAATGCATCGAGGGCGGCAAATTTGTGTGTGATCGATTGTAACGATTCGAATCATTCGATAGTTTTCATTCGATTGGGTTCGTGTTGCGTATAAAAAAAAGCACAGTAGCAATGTTATCTTGTGTTTATGAATACACTGCTGATAATAAAACGGTTCAGACGATATCCCATGGATTACCACATATCTGTAACCGAATATGTAGGTAAACTGAAATACGTTGCAAAATGTAAGGATAGCAAAGTGAAGCAGGACTTTCGAACATAATAATCAGTAGTTGTAAGTTACCCTTCATAACATTCGTTATTTTCAGGTAATTTCACTACACATGTTGGAAAGAAGGAAATGAAGCAGATGAACAAAACTGTAAAATGTGACGGAATGTATGAAATAAGTGTGACGAATTGTTAATGCTACATAACCTAAGTTACACACAATGGCCTGCTCAACACTCAAACTTGTTGGAAGTGATCCAGCATGCATACTTGATTTGTGCTCAACTCTGTATGACAGAAATGCTGCAGAAATACAAATAAAGATAAACAACTATGTAAGTTTATGATTTAAAATGATTTATAGGTGTCAGTATGGCTGATTTCAGGCTTCCGTCGCGAAGTAGATAAGAAATGCGTTCTTTTGGGTTATTACGCAGCGAGGTGTGGTAAATCCTCGCCGACGTTTCGCGAAAACCAGTCGGTCCCATCTTCAAGTGAAGCCCTTGAAGATGGGATCGATAGGTTGTCCCGAAATGTCGGCAAGGGATTACCACCACTCACAGCGAAATAACTCAGAAGAATGCAGTTCTCATCAGTTTTTTTTAACACATTTTGATATTGTGGAACAGGGTATTGGTTCCTTACTTTGCTGCATGACATCAACATGTAAATGTTGTAGGTGACTGAAAGAGTTCCAACATGTGCTGTTACTTTAATCGTCTGGTCATATTCACGGTCATGTGTCTAAATATTTAAGGAATAACATCCTGTTCTATACTTTAAGAAAACTGTATTTTATTTGCTGAATTGTGTATGGGATGAGTTGTAATGACTAGCAAGTAATACCAGTTGTAGGATTGTATGTCTAATATAGCATAATGTTTTCTGTAAAGTACATTTTATGTTATACAGAAAACAAGGAGTGTAATGCAGTTATATATGCTTGTTATGCATTGATTCCACAGCTAAAAAAACAGACTGGATCATCAACAGTTTTTTTGGTCCCATTGCTAAGGAAGACTGAAGAAGCTGTAGTCCAAGTAATTGGTGAGAAAGTTCTGCAGCAAGAAATGAGATTTCCAGTAAGTTCAAGACATGGTAGTGTACTCAAGAAAGATATGTGTCTGCATAAATACATGCATGAAAGCACAAGTGCCTGAGTCATATTTATGGAAAGAGATGTGACTACTGTCATGAGAAGACTTTAGGTTTTGGTTGATGTGGCATATGCTTCTGGGCTCAAATTTCGTTTCTAGATCACCAGCATTCCTAGAATTTCGGACCTCTTTATACAATATAATAACTATCAAAGAGTGCAATATCCCATATTGTGTAATTCATAAATACCCTGCTAATGTCTATTTAAGATTCAAGATTTTTGGAAGGGCACTAATGAAGAAGTTATTGGTCTTTTTAGAGAGATTTTGTCACACATATGTTTGCTTTCTTGTCTTTTAATAAAAGTGGCTCTACTATGGACCACACTACATTTTGCTTACATATTTAGGGAGAGACTATCAGTAAGCAAACCAGCAAAGCAGAAGCTTGATATGGAGATGTTTAATCTGAAAAATCACAGTGCTTTGGAAATTAAGACAACAGTAGGGGGTTTAAATCTGAAATGGGGTTGTGTCTTTGGAAAACATAGATACAAATGTAGATATTGACAGGCCTTGTGAAACTATTAAAGAGAACCTAGACCATTAGAAGTTAAAGCAAAATTTCTCACTCCCTAGGAACATGTGTTTGTAGTGTAATAATTAAGAACAAGACCAGTGAGGTATCTAGAATCATAAGGCACGCATAAAATAGTTATGGTTTCAGGAACTCAGTTTACATAGCGTTGAATGTGTGGATAATGAATGGAGAATGATGTGAAAGGAAGTAGTCATGATTTAAGTTTGTATCTTGGAATTTGCTTGGTGAGACTGAAGAAGACCATGAAAAGCCTAAATCTTGAGGGTGACATCTCTGAGAGTTAAACTTTGTGCCTCCTGACTAGAAGTCCGAAGAACTACTGTTTGTGCCAAGTTGCATAGTTATAAAATGTAACCTTTCCAGTCACCTCTATAACTGTATCAAAAAATGAAGATATTTGTTACCTCATTTGAGAATACGTGATGAATTGGTTTGATGTGTAGAGGCAGGATAGATCTTGACCAAACCTTGGTTATATTACAGTTGTCTGACAGTATGCTTAATACGGCAGTAAAACATCGACATTCTGTTGAGGGTGTTCCGTCTGAGTTGGATGCAGAGCTGTTAAAGAATCTAAGTGCAACCATTGAACCTGAACCTAGAACCTTTCTTAATGTGCCAGTGCTTCATCCTGAAGAAGACTGTGCAGTTCTGGTTGTCTGTCTTGTCAACTATGATGAAAAAGGAATGACAGAAGCTACATGTACTCATTTGGTGACAGAATTATTTCGGTGAGTTCATTTATGTCAATGTGCATGATTTTACTAGAGAGATGCATCGCGCGCGTGCTCACACACACACAACATGGTCTCACATAGCACATGAGTCTACAACCCTGTGCCGGTGTGTTATTTTGGATTGCATTTATTTTATTTCAGGTCTATTATATAGTGGCTGAAATTAAACAATCAGACTAACACTGAAACAAAAAAATAAAATTCCAAGAAACATGTTTAGAGCATGTGAGATTTGAATGTCTCACACTGGTGACTATACAGAACTTCATAACCCAGGACATGATGCCATGTAGTCTGGTAGAAATTTTCCTACTTTTCAGAGGAATCTTTTGCCCCACATCTTCAGATTAAAAGGGTAAGCTGCATGGGAAAACAATAATATATGGGGCTGGGGTGACAGGACATAGATGTGCCAGTGAACAATGGGAAACCGTTGGGGCAAAGATGGGACAAGGCCACTTGTGGGAAATAATGTGTGTGAGAAGTGAAGAAGGCAAAAAAAATATATTGCTTTTTAGTGTGAAGTGGAAAAATGGGACATAGTATTGGTGTGTGTGTGCATGTGTGCGCATGCGTGCATGCATGCTTACGTGCAGATGGCTGTAAAAGCAGCAAGTCCTGTAGAGTGCCCTGTGGGACATCATCAGCTTGGACAACTGGGAAGGTAAAGAGATGAATATAATATGTGGGGGTGGAGGGAGCTATAGTGGTAAAGTTTCACCCTAGAGTGTCGAGGTGAAGATTACCCAGCCGGTTGATCCAGTTGGTCCTGCAAAAGGGCTGCTCTGGGCAGAAGGCAGATGCATCCATTTGCCGCCAATGGGATGGTGAGAAGGAAAGGCAGGAATTGGTCCACCAGGACAATGCAAAAGGGTAACCATGTAGAATGCTGGTGTACTAAAGTGTATGTCAGTGGAACATGGTGTTTTTGAACATGTCAGTTATCTAGGTGCTAACCATTCCTAGTATTACATATGTGGAAACAGAAGAGAATGTAGTGACTGGATGTCAAACGAAAATGTCCTTTCTGCCTTGCCTTCATTTCCTCCTCTCCTGTTTCCCCTTTTACCTTCTTTTCGTGTGACTGCCAGTTATTCAGTTCATTCCATCTCCATGGTTTTGTACACCAAATGTAGTTAATACTTGGATGCTTGACTACTTACAGACACCACATGCTGTCACCAAAGCAAAATTTAGAGAAGAGAGATTTTTTAGGAATGATGATATCCAGGGTTTTACGTAATTCATGATTCAGCCTAAATCAGCCACTGAAAATGGCTGATGACTAGTACACTGGAATTCTGAAAAATATGATAAAACCTATGAATATATATAGATATTTTTTCTTTTTCAGTTGTAATTTTCCCTGTAACCTAACCAGATGTCAGCTCAGAGATTTTGACATGATTTTCATTAAAATCAAACATCAAATATATATAACCTCAGGGTCATTCCCACTACCAAAGAACAATTCTGAGTGTGCTTATGGCTTTCACTACAGTATACCATTGTTCTTTGTCATTTCTTTGTTTCACGCTCCATGTGGACTGATTCCTGCCATTGCGGCCAGCTGTCCTGGTGTTGATTGACAGGTGCATCCTTGTTTTGCCTATTTCCCTTTCACATGACCTGGTTAATTAATATGCTTGTTACTGTGCTTGATGTTGTGACATTTCCCCTGCAACCATACACCTTAGTGTCTCCATCTTCAGTCATCTTTCTCACTCCTTTCATCACTGTGTTTTGTTAGTTAAGCACAGATTTAACTATGTTCAACATAGATGTCATGTTGCAGGATGTGCAGGTTTGGCCCACTGGGTGCTGTGCTGAATGCTGTGACATCTCTGCCAAAATGACGCACCATTCTTGTCTTCCCCTTTTTTGTTCTTGTAACATGTTTTTCTGATTCTGTTTTGTTCTGAAACACTTTTCTTCTTCCTTTTCTTCACTTGTTTTTGGAATCTCTCCTCCCCTGGTCCCTCTGGTGTCTCATTGGTTCACTAATGGAACTGTGTCTATCCTCCTCTCCCTGTAGCTTACCCTGTTTATCACATGTGGTGTACTTTTCCACCCTGAAGATGGTGGAAGTTTCCTTGCAAAATCAGTATATTTCTACCAGACTGCACATTTTCACCTCCAAGTAAACAATATTTGGGGGATTATCTTTAATTTGGTAACTGCTGTTTTCCATGTGTAAATAACTTTTTCACATTTCTGATGCTGAATCATTGAAGTTGTTTGACCTTTTTCTTTTTGTGTGGGATGACATGCTTGCAGGTACTGTCTGGGTACAGTGCTGAACACATTTGCTTATGAAGAAGAGAAACAAATGAGGTTGCAATGCCAGTCTATGTTGGCTGTTGCAAAAAACATCTTCTCTCACTTGGGTGAGTCACAACTGATATCTTATATGTGACTTTCTGTGAGTTGGACCTCAGAACATATTCATTTTGAAACAGTAAACCGGGTTACATTGGTAAGTTGTGGAAGTAAGAATCAGATATAAAATAACATTGTTTTGAAATTGTTTTTCTTTTTAAGTTATTTTGTAATTTAACGAACTCTGTGATATATTCAGTATCCTACTTGAAATTGTAATACACCTATTTCTTGTTTTACGCCTGTTTAAGTTATGCCTTTTTACTTTAACATCCCTTACAATTTACACCACTTCTTAATTTTCTCTGTCTCATTTTTGGTTTAATGCTAATTGGTTGGCTGTGTTTTATTATGTTAACCCCTTATTTCTGATGGGAATATCCTTTCGGTTTATGCTGCTGACTTTCTCAGTAGTGCAACTAGAGCATATATCAAGGGCAGGGTGTATTTAATTTGTGTAATGAAAATGCAAAGGTTGCAGCGGGTTGGCACATGGCATGGATTGTGTTGCAACAAAATGCATGCAGAGCTTTGAGAGTAGTCATTTGGAATACCGGAAGAGAAGTGGAGGGATAAACATTAAGTTGTGTCATAGGACCTGAAATGTGAGTGTGGATGCTGGTTGGAAGTAGTGAAATTTTGCCCAGTGGCATGGTTTGATATTGGCAGTTTTGAATCTTTGATGTTCTAGTACTGTACAATTAGTTTTAGTGTAATTAATAAACTAACATCATGTGGTTTTGCTTGAATCTCAAGGTTCTGTGCAAAACATTTTTCTGGGTTGTATCCGGTATCCAAATATCCACTAGTAAAGCCAATCCGATCCTTCTTCATACATTCTGCCGCCATCTGTGCCTTGATTAATTAGGATATCATGGTAATTAAATACTACTGATGATGTTTCTAGGTGACCTAACAGATTTGTTACGAGAAATAATGGTGGAGGCACGTAAACTTACCAATGCTGAGAGATGCTCATTATTTCTGTTAGATTCTGAACATGATTATTTGGTGGCCAAAATTTTTGATGGTGAAACATCAACAATGGTGAGTTTTGTGAGGCTTAATAATTTCAACATTACTCAGTAAAATGGTGGCATTTATGCAAGTTGTCGCATACAACAGGAACTGTGTGACTTTCTGTATGGGTTTAAAATACCTCTTTGTAAAATTGTTGTACTTGACATCATATTACATCAGACATTGTGGTCCAGGGAAGAGGTGGCTGGCCTTTTGTGCAGAAATGTCTGAAGTTCAAAATGGGTCATATCAGATTAAGATTTGTCTATGTATTATTTACCCCTCACCTCTTGAGATAAAGAAACTGTAATTCTGAAGTGTTTCAGGCCTCAGTGTAAACACTAATGTATGAGATTTATATACACTATGCCACCTTGAGTTCTGGGGAATTTATTACAACTGTAGAAATACTATGCATGTTTCTACAAGAAAAAATTGTATGCTTAGTTACATTAGACCAGTTCACATGGGAACTGCAGAGAATAATTGTAAGGACATTTGTAGAGTGGTGTATGTTATGATCCCCTGTTTACATTCTACATAGATACTGTGGCTCTCACATAATGGTACAAATGACTATAAAGACATATGGCTTGTAGTTAGTTCCTTCTTTACAGTCTATCTTCCTAAGATCTGCCAAAATTTTTTCTTGGCATAACCACCTCATTCTTCCAGATGGTCATTTTCCAAGGCAATTCCCTACCAGAATTCAATATTCTAATCATGCATGCTACATGCCCAGCACATTACAGCCTCCTTGATTTTACTCTACTTACAATTTATGGTGATCTGTAAAAGTCACAGATTTGCATGTTATGTAATATAAAATGCTTTCTTACATCATCCTTCCTGCAAATCAACCTGTATATAATGTAAGGCTTTCACATCTCAGTTCACTGAAACTTTTTGGGCTAGCAGCTGCATCAGATGGATGAATGATGAGTGAACCAATGTTTCTAGAACCATCCATGCCATTAGACCAAGAAAGTTTTATATAAATCATCCTGTAATAGATGAAATGGAGATATCTCCTCTGAGTGTACTTTCTCAGATGTGCATTCCTGTAACACTGCCACTAAGAAAAACAAGTGTGTGAAGTAAGATATTGACTACATTCTTGAGGACATCACATTATTGTGTTCATGTATGTGTTATGCTGTGTGAGACTGTGTTAGCAGCAACAAGAGATGCTATAAGTGGTACCTTGGAGAAGTTTCACTGAAGTAAGTTCATGTAACCAAGTCTCCTGCTGGTTGTGAATTTCTGTCTCCTTTTCAGTTTATATTCATGCACCTCCAATGAAAGACCATATGAGGAAGCATAAACCACAGCATTCTTATATCTCCAGTTATGAATGTTGTCATTCATTATTGTATTAAACACATTTTAAGTTGTAATTTTGTTTGTTCTAGAAACTGAAAGAAATGTGTATTGCCAAGAACCAGGGTATTGCAGGACATGTGGCAACTACAGGAGAGGTGCTGAATATTCGTAATGCTTACTCACACCCACTGTTTTACAAGGGTATTGATGACATAACCGGTTTCAAGACAAGGTACACCTGACTGATACTGACTTGGCTTTTATTTATGTGAGCAGGTCTTTTTCTGTTAATACATATTGTAGTTTGCCTCATTCTATTCCTCATCTATTATCCTTTACCCTCTATGGGCCTTCCTCCCTTGTAGTTAGTTCACTTCCTGCCTCCATGCTTATTTCTTTCTATCTTTTTGTATGTCCCCAATAATATTCCCATACCTACCTGTACATTATTTTATCCTAGGCTGAAAACCTTGTATTAATGACTTAGTGTTCTTAAATGCTGATGTGTATTGGAAGTTTTAAATTCTTCTTTTCTTCTTCATGTGTTTTAACCAGATGTTAACAGAAGATAGTATTTTATATCATGTGAAGTCTTGTATTAAAGTTTTTTATATTTTTTACACATTTTCACAGATAATTATATGGCAGCAAAGCAGAATATCAATTATCATATCCACAGAAATATATTTTATCTCTGATTTCAGTCTTCATGTCATGCCATTATGTCTGTGGTGCAGGACAATGTCTTGTGAACTGCACTGGCCTGACTGCAAGGTCACACGTGTGAAGCATGTGACAGACCAGTTCTCCCTCCCATGTCTTCCTGTTCAGACTGCACCATGAACTTGTGAAATATATGATTTTTTTTCCCCCCCCTTAAGTTTGCAGTGATAAATTTCATTGCATGAATTAAAGATTAAGATACAGTTGTGGTGTTGCATACAGATGTGTATTTGTGTTTATGACATGCAGTTTTTACAGTATTTGACATGTTTTTACTCACGTTGATTGAAGATATCAATTTTAATTGCCTGCAAAATGTACTGTAAGTAGGATGCAATAACAACTAAGAAGTAAATGTATTTCTGCTTGTTTGTTTTGAAGGAACATCCTGTGCTTCCCAATTCGGAAGGATAAAGACATAATTGGCGTAGCACAACTCTGCAATAAGAAGAATAGCCTTTATTTTGATGTGTTTGATGAGGAGGTTGCCATGGCATTTAGTATTTACTGTGGCATCAGCATCATGCACAGTCTTGTCTACAGGAAGATGGAGGAAGCACAGGCTAGGAATCAGCTGATTAATGAGCTTATGATATATCATATGAAGGTCTGTACTGGAGGAATACTAAAGCTGACTATGGTTGAAAGCCCACCTTAGTATGTTAGTCATCTGCTGTCTGTTACTCTGCAGGTTAGCGACGATGATGTGGAGCTGCTGCTGGCTTGCACCAGTAGTCACAAAGTATCAAACTTCAGTGATTTCACATTCTCACCTCGCTCACTGCCATGGGAAGAAATGGCCTGTTATACTCTCATGATGTTCGAGGATCTGGGACTTCATGATTTGTTTGACATAAAACATGAAACATTGGCAAGGTGAGTGTGACTCAAAAGTGTGATATGCTTCTCATTCACCTTCAGTTTGGATGGAAATACTAGAATATGATGGAATAAAAAAGTTTATTTCTTCAAAGTATGGTGACTGAACATATCTTAAACTTTTCAAAAATTCATACACATTTTCAGAAAATATAGTTCTCCTGGGTCCATATTGTTGAATAGTTAATGCAAGACCACCAGAAGGCAGGATTTTGTGGTGTTGGTTGTGTATGGGTGAGTTTAATTCAGTTATGTAAGTTGATAACTCTCTTGGTGAGTTATTTATTTTGTTAGCTACTTTGATTGTTATTTGTTTATTTAATTTGGTTTAGTCACTTTATTTTATTATGCAACCATATTGAAATGAAATGAGTAAAATACCATAGGTCTTAGTGTGTACTGTATTTTTAGTCTACAATCAGTCAGCTGTTATATTCCTGTGCTGTATATGTGTCAATTTAACATAACTGCAGCCTGCATCCATATTGGTGAAAATATTTAATGTAGAATTTCAGTATCAGAAGCATTTAGGCTGAAGATTATCTTTAACCTGGTTTGGCGTTTAGTTTAAGTGCCATTTTTAAATAATCAGTGTCTAATTATTTACTTTATATTGCAGGTTCATTTTGTTTGTGAAAAAGGGTTATCGAGATACTCCATACCACAACTGGAGGCATGCATTTTGTACAGTTCACTTTGCATTTCTGCTAATTAAGAATTTGGAACTTGTAAAGCACGGATACATTACGTAAGTTGATAACACATTAAAATTTGTCACTTGCAACTTGAGAAGTGTTGATGTTTTGAATCA
>Ga0123352_10003265_pt1 | contig 23346 bp, 16 predicted proteins | sample TergutLab28metaG_FD_89700 | JGI IMG/M metagenome (GOLD analysis project Ga0123352, IMG submission 89700) | Labiotermes labralis P1 segment gut microbial communities from Petit-Saut dam, French Guiana - Lab288 P1 | ecosystem: Host-associated > Arthropoda: Insects > Digestive system > Gut ...
TACCAAAGCTATCATACTCACTTCGCATCGTTTGACCCAATGCGTTTGTTGTCGATAATACATTTCCAAAAATATTATACTCATGACGTAAAGTGTACGTACGGTCAATTCTTCTATGCTCTGGATTTAAAACGCTTAGCACGTTGCCTACGTAGTCATGCGTATAGCTTACAAGAACTTCTTCACCATTAAGCATTCCACTTTCTGCCACTAAGAAACCGTGCTTGTTTATGTACGCCATTGTTACTTGATTAGGTGCCTCGCTGCTTCCAAGCACCGTCGTTCTTACCGCTCGGTGATTACTGTCAAACACATCTATATGCTCTATTCGCTCTTCAAAATCACCTGATATTCTTGAGGTTACTCGCAATAAATGGTCGTATGTAAAGTTTGTTGTATTACCTAACGCATCTGTTTCGCTTAATAATTCACCTCTTGAACCATACACAAATCTCGATACTACATTGCCTGTTTCTTGCTCCACTATTCGGCTTAACTGACCTAATGCTGTGTAGTAGTACAACGTTGTATGCCTCAGCTCGTTTGTTACTCGCAGGATGTTATTTCTATCATCGTAAGACGTTGTTATTATACTTCCATCTGCTTGTGTCCGACTTACTTCACGACCTAGCCTATCGTACGTAAACCTTGTTATGTTTCCATTTCCATCTCGTGCACTTAATATATTACCCATTACATCATATGTAAATGACGTTGTTATATTTCCTCTTGTTATGCTTACTGGATGGGCTCCGTTTGCACTATAGGTTATGCTTTCAGATACACCATTTGTTAGTGTTGATACTACATTGCCAAATGCATCATATTGATAGCTTACTGTTCTTCCACCTACTGACATGCTGTTTACTGAACGTCCATCAGCTGAAAGAATATATCTTTCAGTAATCGTTGTTGTAGCATTCATTTTATACGTTCTTGATGTTAACATATTAAATCTACTATCGTATGTAAATCTTGTTAGAAACTCATCGTTTCTTTCGCCTTCTGATTGACTATTCCAATGATGCGTTACATTTCCAAAATTGTCATACTCAAATAAATCTATTGTTACAATTCGCCCATTTGCACCTATTTCTTCTCTTTCTACACGTATTGGCAATTTTTTATCGTTATATTCATACCTTACTACTCTAAATAGATTGCTGCCATTATAATGCCTTTCTTCAACTTTTAAATGCTTGTGGTTATAAACATGCACTACACTATGTGCAAGATGCCCTTCACCTCGTGTTTCTGTTGTTGAATAGGTAGCACTTGTTACTTGATCTGCTCTAAAACTAGTGTGGTTGCCTCGGTAGCTATATCTTATGTGATTGTGTTGACCGTCCTGAGCAGGAAGCGTATCCCACCTTTCTGCTATTACGAAGTTTTCTATAAAGCCTAATCTTAACCAGCCGTGATCAGGGAAATTTCTCCAAAGGTTTCCGAATCCGCTGCTGTAGCTATAATTGCTTATTAAGCCTGTTGGATATTCAACGCTTGTTAAAAGTGCGTATCGTATAAGATGGCTACGATTTAGTGCTGCGTTTATATTAAATCCCCAATTTATTTCAGGCTGTAACGGCGATACTGCTAATACGTTTATGAAACCCAGTGGGTGCGGAACAGAGCGAAGAAATAATGTTTCGCCAGTGTCTGCCATTAACCCAACACTTCCTCCGATTGAATAAAGTGTATTATCTCCCCATCCAAATTGCATACGTAGGGCGTCGTTTAACCCATATGGCCATCTCAAAGTTGGCAAATTTGAGTTGGAGTGATAAAAGTTAAATCTTGCACCTTGCTGTGTATAGTTAAATTTTGTTACATTGCCCATTTGGTCAATCTTTTGCGTAAGCGTAGGCAACTCAAGTGAATCTTCCGATGGCATATTTCTGTTATATCTTATGGTATTTCCATCAGGCAAGGTTACTACTATATTTTGTTCTCCAAAATCTATAACAACTTTTTGGCCAGTATTATGCGTTATCGTTAATATATTTTCATCATCAATATATGTTATTATGTTTCTGTATTTATCTGCTTGTGCAATCAAAAAACCATCAATATCAAAGTATTCTCTCATTCCATTTGCGTAGCTAACTACATAAGCCGAACCTGGGAAGGTTCCTGCATCCATAGCTATTCTTATATCATCAAGATGATAGTCTTTTAATTGTAACCCAAAATTTGGCCATGTACCTAATACTATTTCGTGGCTTCCTCCATTTGCTAACCTTAAAACCCTTTGTGCAGGTAAGTTAATATCCCCCTTTATTTCTATACTTGTTGTGTTTAAGCTCCATCCGCTTGCTATGTACCTTCGTGGATTTGGTTCTATTCGACTCACTATATTTACGCCAAAACCTCTCGTTTCCCCTGTTACTTGATAATAAAATGCTTCAGGTGAAGGCCACCAAAAAACCTGCTCGTATACGTAAACACTTTTATCTATAAATGAGTATGTATCTTCTGTTGCCCTGCTTGAGTCGTACCTCAAAGACAAATTCAAATTAAACCCGCCACGACCTCTAAGGCTTACTATTTCATCTATATAAATCAATGCACCTGTATTTAAGTTTACAGTTTCTCTCGAATTTCTAGAAAAATCGAAAGGAGCTACCGGAGAAATCTCTGTAACAGGTTCATCTCCTGCATTCATTGGCATTATATCATTGCTTCTAAATAAGTTTAATTGCCTTTGTACTTCTCTAAATACTTGTTGAAACATTGCTGTACTTATCATGTTTTCTGTTAAAAAATCATATATAACCTGTGGATTTACAGAGTAGCTTTTGGCAAGTGCCATAACTTCATTTGCATTAATTTCAAAAACGTTCCTTGGTTCTGTAATATCTAAGTACCCCTCATTTAAATCGGGTTCTTCTATATCAGTTTCCTCTTCTATATCTTCATATATTTCTGAATCTTCCGATTCTTCTTCGTTCCTATACTCTTCTTCAATTATTTCATCTTCTGCTTCCGTGTCATGAATAGAGCCAAAATCAGAATTTTCTATATGTAAAGACTCGCCTTGTGTAGCTAAATCACTTACTTCAATACCTGTCATATGAAATATAACAATAAGCGATATAAGCTCATCTACTGTGTAACCATCTATAAAAAGTTCTACAAGAGCATCTATTTGCCCTGAAAGATGTGGAAAATTCATCATAATCCCTCTAAGCCTTGTTGCTTCTTGCATAGCTTGTTCTTCACCATTATGATTTCTTACTAAGCCAAAAACTTGTGCCACACTTATATCAAACATCTGCATAAGCTGGGCCTTTATAATCGAATCTCTTATGTTTAATCCATAAGTTTCTAGCTCGCTCATTGTGTCTTCTCTTACCGATAGTTCAAATCTCATCTTAAGTCTATCTTCTTCTCTTAGTGATGAATAGAAGCTTGTACTATTTGCTAAAATATGTAATTGTTGTTCTAATTCTTCGTTGTAAGAATTAAAGCTTGTGTTTTCTAAAAAATCATCAAAATGGTCTGTTATTTCAAAACTTTCTGTATTTAAATCTTCGACTATATCTTCATATCCATCTTCTTCGTACTCCTCTGCATTGGCAGTTACTCCATAACTACCACTGTTTGCTTCTTCATTTGCACTTAAAGATAGTTGCCCTATACCTTCGCTTCCCATCATCAAAGCTAATATTGTCGCTACTATCCTACTCCTTCTTACCTTCATTTAATTTCCTTCTCCTCTTATTATTTTTTATTCTTGTGTTTTCTCTTTTCTTTTTTGCAATTTCTATCTTTCGGTATTATAGTTTAATCTTAACATTAATCACCCATTCTCCCCTTTATTATCACTACTATTGCCAGTGCATATCAAAGCATAGATTTGATAAAGTTATCCAATTATTTTACCATAATTTATTATATTTTTCAACAAATTTTTTTATAAAGCATCATACGATAATCATAAACATCAAATAAAAGAACGTCTTCTTAAAGACGTTCTTCATATTTTACACTTACTTTATATATTACTCAAAGTAAGAAGTAAAATTTATATTAAAGTTTAATTTATCTTCCTAAAAACATCCTTCCTATTAGCATTGTACTTAATGCAGAAATTATACTTATTCCTCCACCAAGATTTGCCGATTCTTGCATAAGCCTATTCCACGTAAGAGGACCTACTATAGCATCTTGAGTGAGTCCAAAAATTCGTTGAAACTCTATTACTGCTCTTCTTGTGTTTGGCCCAAAAATGCCATCTGTCGCCAATCTTGGTATTTGAGGATGAGAAGCTGATACTACATTTAAGTGTGTTTGAAGAGTTCGCACATCTTCACTTCGTTGCCCCTCTCTTATCAAATAGCCAGGATATGGTGGCATTGTTGCTTGTGGTGGAGATGGTGGTTGTGGTGTTTGATTAAGCCCAGAAAAAACTTCCATTATTTTTGCCCACGTAATTGGGCCAATAATGCCATCTGGTACAAGCCCAAACTGCCTTTGAAAGGCCATAACTGCTGATTGTGTAATAGGGCCAAATGCACCATCAACTGAAAGTCTAGGAATAGATGGAAATTGACTTGAAATGGCATTTAAGTGGTTTTGTATCACACGAACACTTTCACCCGAGGACCCAACCCTTAATAATGTACCCGGATACGGTGGGGTGTTTGGCGGCACAGTCGGCGGAGTTACTGGAGGAACCACAGGTGGCGTTATTGGAGGTGTTGTTGGTGTTTCTGTTATAATATCTTCAATATTCCAATAAACTTGATATAGCCTATTCCAAGTATTAGGCCCAACAATTCCATCAGTAGTCAAACCAAATAAAGCTTGAAAAGCCAAAACTGCATTGGTAGTTTGGGCATTAAAATTGCCATCTTGATTAACTGGCGGTATCTCACTATAAAACTCGCCTATAAAGTTTAATATAAGTTGCAATGTTGAGACTAATGGGGAGGATGTCCCTTGTCGAATTATTGTCGTCGGAGGTGTTCGTCCAATGCCTATTAGTTCGCCCTCACTTTGTAGATCCGAAAGCCTTTTAACTGATGAATATAGGCGGGATATGCTATTCCATGTTGCACGCCCTATTATGCCATCTTGTGGCAAATCAAATATTTGTTGGAAAGTACGCACCGCTGCTACTGTATCACTTCCAAAAGTGCCGTTTACGTTTTGAATACGTGGAATAAGCGGAAAGTTTTGCCTAATTCTATTCAAATAAAACTGCATTGTTTGAACTTCTCGCCTTGTATCGCCTTCTCTTAAAGGTGTTCCCGGATAACTTTCTGTTATTCCTTGAATTACGTTGCTTGTTACTATTTCAATATCATTTGGGTAGAAGTTTCTTAATATTTGCAAAGGGTTACGACCCGCATTTGCTAATGGCACAGTTCCCCATTGAGAAAGCCCCGCACACGTTGAAGTGGTTCCATTACAGTATTGTGCAAAAAATGGCTCTCTACGGCCTTGTCTACGAATATACTGATTAAATATTCTGTCTACAATAACACTTATGTTTTGAAAAATATTTCTGCCTTCTACAAAGAATTGGTCGAACTGTGTGCTATTAGTTATATCAAAATTGTGTCCTCGAACTCTATACCACTCTGTATAAATCCTGTTTAATGCAAAAGAGATTTGGCAGTAAATATTTGCTTCTAGTGCCGCCAACGGCCATGTTGGATAAATCTCTGACGAAGCAACATTTTTTATATAGTCTACGAAAGGCACCGTTACATTTCTTGCAGGTGCATCGGGGCGACCCAGGTGAACTGTTATTGTTTCAGGAATAAAAACCTCTCTTAAAAGCCTTGGGTTAATACCTTCTGAAGTTTCTTGTAACCTCTCCTCAGAACTATGCAAAATATCTTCAGGTATCACAAACTCTTGAGTTGTTGGTTGCACCGTCCTTAGCAACGACTTTGGTGTCATGTTTACTGGAAGTATTGATGTTTCTTTATCAAATATTTGAACTCCCCTTACAATAACTGTGTTAAAATTCGGGTGCTCTATAATCACATCTACTTGTGTATAAAATGGTCCTGTATCATTTGGATTTAGAGTATGTTCAATATTTGGTGCATCTATTTCTACTGTTCTTGTGTTTCCCGATTCATCCGTTGTAAGCTCATGAAATACTATATTGTGCCTGTTTTGCACAATTACCTTAGCATTTTGTATAGGCAAAATACCGCCACCTGCACGCACTTCTGCCCTAAAAAAACCTAACCCCATGTGTTTTCCCCCTATAATCTATAAATTACTATCTATTAACAGTGTATTTTTATAGCTTATACATTGTTCTACTAGAGAATTATTAATTTAAATACATCTAAAATAAAATGCAAACGTCAAAAACTCTCCAATAATCTCTTCCGTTACTATAATAAAATAAGTATACATTAAAAAAACCACCAATTTGGTGGCTTTTTGCATTAATTTATTTTAGAACATCCGCAGTCTGCTTCATTCTTGCATCCACAATCTTTTCTAGCACGGTCTGGTGCTTTAATATTGCTCGAAATTCCTGCAAGAAATTCTGGTTTTTGAGGTGGTGCAAATATATCCATTGGAAAATCAAGATTATCAAAGAAATCACATGGATCAACCGAAGGTATTTCTTGGCATTCCTTAGGAATTGTAAAGCCTCTTGATTCTACTGATAAATCTACTATTCTAAAGAGCTTAACGATGCTAAATAAACCAATAGTGACTTCCACTATAACGGGCTTGCTTGGCTCGATAGGTCCTTCACAGCAACAATCAAATTTTAATTCTGCTGATAATGCTATTGCCTTAGCCTCTACTTGAACAAATGGTGCTGTATAGTTCATATCTTTAAATGGATACATGTCTGATGTTACAAAAAGATCGCAACTTTCAGAGCCAAATAAACAAAGTTTTGTGTTGTATATGCTGTTAGCAATTATTTCTTCTAAAATAGTTCCATCAACTGCTCTGAAAATAAGATTGTATTCAAAAATGTATTTCAAATCTATATCCCAATAGCCTTTTTTAAAGCAACTAGGAGTTTTTGAAACAATCATAATATTTTTAACAACCAGATCGTCTATACTTACAGAAGCAGCCTTTTCTGGTGGAACTACAATTCCTCCATGGATCGTTCTTGGAAGACCGATTTCACAAGGTGTTAAACAATCTTGTGAGCGGCATACATCGTACAGTTTATGAGCAATAATATTTTCTTCTTTTAGGGGTCTTTTACAATGTGCTTCTTGAGTAGTTACGCTATGCCCTTCAAAAGCATTTGTGTCTGTATCAGGGAAAGCGTTGTTAATTGAATCGTTTAATTCAAATGCTGCCATTATTTTTTCCTCCTATAAAATAACAATAAATAAAGATTTATTTATCACATCTATTATATATTATGTACAAGAGAGTATTTGGTGCTTGAATTATAAAAAATATTGTGGTACACTATAATATAGGGTAATTTTATGCCAAAGACTAGGAGGAAAACTTCTGTGCCAAAAAAAATTCTTGTAGTTGAAACAGGTGGAACATTTGCAACAAGTTCAGTGGCATCTGTTAGAACATTATCTAATTATGAAAATGAAAAAACAATTTATGAATATGATAGCATTTTGTTTCGCTTAGAAAAATATGATATAGAGTTTGAAAAAATAAGGCCAATTTTTACGCTTAGCGAAAATTTAACGATAGAATTATTAAACATACTTATAGATGCACTTTATAAAGTTGATTATAGCAAGTATGTAGGTATTATTATAACTCACGGAACAGATACTCTTGCATATACTGCAAATATAATAAGTATGCTATTTTCTCATAAAAACGTGCCTATAGTATTTGTATCTAGTAATCATCCAATTGCACTACCTGAAGCTAATGGTGTTTATAATTTTGCAGCAGCTCTCGATTTTATCTGTACAGTAGAAGTTCAAGGCGTTTTCGTTGTTTACAAAAACTTTAGAAAAGATATTGAAATTCATTTAGGCTCTAGGGTTAAACAAATGCTACAAGTAATAGATTCTTATGAAAGCTTTAAAAATGTTTGCTTCGGTAAAATTATTGATGATAGGTTTGTATATAATGAAAATCCACTTAACCCAAGTGTTGAAAATTTAAACAAACTTGCCGACCCAAAACCTACAAACAGCCTAAAACTTACTAAAAGAGTTATGCTTATATATCCTTATGTTGGTATGCGTCCTGATTTTTTTAATATAAATGAAAATATAAGTGCTGTTGTTTATGGGGTGTACCATTCGGGAACATTTTGCTCAGCAGAGTGTGGCGAACACTCTATTAATTCACTTATAGAAAAGCTTGCCGAGTTTAAAATTCCGTTATTTATCTCGGAAGTAAGCTCTGGGCTTGATAAGTACGAATCTTTTAACAATTTAACTCAAGAAGGTAATATCGTTAATATAGCTTATGATATTTCTTTTGAAAACCTATTTGCAAAAGTCACTGTTGCAGTTGATTTGTTTGACAATACTACCGATATTTATAATTATGTAAATAACACAAATGTGTTCTTTGAAAAAGTAAAGGAGTGATTTATTTGAAAAAAATATTTATTAGACTTTTTATACTAGCTTTTGCGATTTTTGTACTAACTTCTTGTGATGAAGCAGACGCAGATCATGTAGTTTTTCAAACTCAAGATTCTGAAGGCCCTGATGAAGTAGCTACTATACGAAATAATGTTTTTATAAATGACATAAACATTGGTGGATTAACACCAGAGGCGGCTCTTGAAAAACTTAACACCCAATTTGCAAATCATTTTAATAACACTACTCTTACTTTAACCTTTGATAATGAAGAGTTTGTATACTCTTTTTCAGAATTTAATGCTTCTTTCGATTTTGAGGCTGCTGTAAATATGGCTTTCAGGGGTGAAATTTCTAGTAATTCACCACAGTCTTACAGAGTTGATGCAATGTATACATATGATGCTAGTATAATTGAAAAAATTTTAGCAGAACTTTATGAAAAAGTAACAAGAGAGCCAGAAAATGCAACAATGGAGCGAATTGATGGCGAATTTGTTATCACCAATGACGTTATTGGAAGAAGGCTAGACTTAGATAATACCAATCAAGAAATTTTAGATATTTTGGCAAGTAGAAGCTCTGGCGTTGTTGAGCTAAGTGTTGTTAATTACTACGCCGAATTTACGGCAGAACACTTTAGGCGTGCAACAAGCCTTTTAGGTACATACACAACATACTTTTCACCTGGTGAAAATGGTAGAAATACAAATATTAGAAATGCTGCATCTAAAATAGATGGATTTGTTTTGATGCCTGGTGAAATTTTTTCAACAAATGCAGAATTTGGTGTTATGACGTATGATAATGGTTATCGTATGGCCCCTGTTATTGTTGGTGGTGTATTACAAGATGGAATGGGCGGCGGAGTTTGCCAAGTTTCTTCAACTCTTTATGTAGCTCTTTTATATGCCGAGCTTAGAATAACAGAAAGATTAAACCATTCTATGCCAGTGGCTTATATTAGAAACGGTTTGGATGCAACACTCGCAGGCGATTGGATTGACCTTAAATTTGAAAATGACACCGATTACCCTGTTTTTATCGAGGCTATAGTAACAAATAATTCGCATACTGTTAATGTATTTGGCTTTGAATCTCGCAATGAAACACGTGAACTCGAGTTTCGTATTATATTAGTTGAAACCATTCCGCCACCAGAAGAAAATATTATAGAAGACCCTAATATCCCACTTGGTGAAAGAAGAGTAACTATCACGCCACTAACAGGCAGAAGGTATAGAGTTTACAAAGATGTGTTTGAAAATGGCGAACTTGTAGAAACGGTTCATATAAATAACAGCAACTATCGAGCAAGAGCAGCAACAGTTAGGGTTGGAACGGGAGCAGGAGCCCCTCCTACAGGAACAGGTGAAACTCCACCTGTAACAACTCCTCCTACAACACCTCCTTACGAACCTCCTGTAACTCCTCCACCTACAAACGATAATAATGGTGTTGATGATATAGACGCACCACCTGTAATTGATGATTCTACAGATGAGTAGGTAAATAATTAGAACTAACTAATAAAACGCATGTATCACTTTAAATTGATACATGCGTTTTTATATGTATTATTTACTATCCACGTAAAAATGGAATTGGGTCTGTATGGTTGCCATTTCTTCTAACTTCAAAATGTAAGTGGTTACCCGTAGACCATCCTGTACTTCCAACCCTTGCTATAACCTCACCACGGGCTACTTGTTGCCCTACCCTTGCAATATTAGAAGAGTTATGCCCATAAAGTGTTACTATTCCACCACCATGGTCAATCATAATTGTATTTCCAAATCCACCCATCCATCCTGAATGAATAACAACTCCAGGGTAAGCTGCAACAATATTTGTGCCACGAGGAGCAGGAATATCTATTCCAGAGTGAAACTCGCGCCTACCATTTATTGGGCTAATACGGTTTACATAACCCGAACTAATTCTTGTATGCCCAGGCACTGGCCAATCAAACTGCCCACCAGTAAATACAAAATTTTGCTGTGCAGCACGATTTGCCGCTGCTTGTGCTTCACGAGCACGTTGCTCTGCTTGTGCTCTTTCTATTGCCCTACCTACTTCACTTGCTTGGTTCTCAAATGTAGCTATAACCAATAAATATTCTGTTTCAGATTCTTCAAGCTCTTCAACCAAAATGGAAACTGCATCCATACTTTCTTCAAGCTCAATCATTCTCTCAGCATACATATCTCTTACAAGCTCAAGGTCTTCTTTTTGCTGCTCAATCTGAGCTATTTTATTAGAAACCGCCTGCTCTGCCGCAATAAGCTCGTCTATCATATTTTGCTCATGCTCTATTATCATGTTTATACTATGAATTATTCTAATTAAATCCGTAAAGCTTTCGGCATTTAAAAGAACATCAAGATAACTTGTTCGCCCATGCATATACATGTGCACGGCACGATCTATAAACATTTCGTACTGATTTTCTAAAAGTTCTATGGCAATGTCCAGCTCTATCTCGGTTTCTTCTAAAAGAGCCTGCATAGACCTTATTTCATCTTCTATAGCCATCATATCTTCTGAAATTATTCGCATTTCTTCGTTAAGAAGCTCTATTTCTCTTACTGCATCTGCACGCTCTTGCCTTACTGCTTCAAGTTCTCGCCTGTTTTCGGCAAGTTCATTATTTATTGCATTTCTTCTTTGGTTAAGCTCATTAATTGTTGGGCTTGCGTCCATACTAACAGTAAACAGCACAACCGCCAAAATTGCCATAAAAATGCTCGTTATTTTTTTCTTCATCTAAACACTCCTTATACAAATAGATGCTTTCTTATAGATATTGTACTGCCAACAACGCCTATAGCAACACCTAAAAGCACACAAAACGGAATTAAAAACGCAAATATTGCACTTGTAGGCATAAAGTCTGTTAAAAAGTTTATAAGTGGGATATCCGCCTCATATCCAACAACACGAGTATAAGCAATCAATGAAACCCCAACAGCTAGTAACGCACCAAAAAGCCCTATCAAAACACCTTCGATTATAAATGGCCATCTAATAAACCAGTCTGTTGCACCAACGTATTTCATAATATTAATTTCGTTTTTACGGCTATTAACAGTAAGCTTAATTGTATTCATAATTATTATTGCAGAAACCGCACTTAAAAACGCAATTATCGTTATACTTCCAATTTGAAGCCCACGGCTAAGAGCCACGAAAGATTCCGCCACATCTTCTACAAAAACAACATCAGTAACTCCACGCCCTATAAGTAAATCAAGATTATTTTTAACAAATTCTTGATTTTCAACACTATTAACCCTTATATCAAACGAGCGAGGCAGTGCATTTCTGCCTTCTAGCCCTCTAAGTATGTTACCATCTCCAAAACGCTCTTGAAACCTTTCTTCTGCTTCTTGGTGCGATACAAAGTGTATGTCAACAACATGGTCTATCCTTAAAATTTCATCTCTAATTGCATCAATTTCAGTATCGCTAATATCATTGTCTAAAAACGCCGAAAGTTCTAAATCGTTAGAAAGCCCCGAAAGCATATGATCTAAATTACTAATTACTGAATACGACAAAGCCAAAATTAGCAAACAGCTGGCAACAGTTATTACCGAGGCAATACTCATAAGCCTGTTTTTAAAAATACTCCTTAAAGCTTCGCCTAAAAAGTGTTTAAAATTTCTAATATTCATCGTCATAACCACCTTTTTCTATATCTCTTAAAACATTACCGTTTTTAATGGTTATAACTCTTTTTTGCATATAATCAACAATTTCTTTTGCGTGTGTTGCTAAAACAATTGTTGTTCCCATGTAATTAATATCGTCTAAAATCTCCATGATTTCCCACGCAGTATCAGGGTCTAAGTTACCTGTAGGCTCATCAGCAATTAAAAGCGGTGGCTTGTTTACAATTGCACGGGCAAGAGCCGTTCTTTGCTGCTCGCCTCCAGAAAGCTGATTGGGATAAGCCTTAGCTTTACGCTGAAGCCCAACCATAGCTAAAACCGCAGGCACCGAACGCCTAATTTCTCTAGGACTACAACCTATAACCTGCATGGCAAACGCTACGTTTTCATAAACAGTCTTGTTCGGCAAAAGCCTAAAGTCTTGAAAAACCACTCCCATTTGCCTACGCAAATAAGGAATTTCTTTGTGCGAAAGCACAGTGATATTAGTATTATTAATATATATGTTGCCAGTGGTTGGCTCACGCTCTTTTAAAAGAAGCTTCATAAGGCTAGATTTGCCAGAACCAGAAGACCCAACAATAAAAACAAACTCACCTGGCTTAATATCAAGCGAAATGTTTTTAACGCCCACTGCACCATTTCCATAAATTTTTGTCACATTATCTAAGTAAATCAAAAAACTTGCTCCCTCTCATTTTTATAGCCAAATTAACTATAAATCAATAATTAGTCCTACTGGGCAGTGATCGCTACCCGTAATGTGCGGATAAATTTCTGCATCTTTTATCCTATCTTTTATTCTATCAGATACTAGAAAATAGTCAATACGCCAACCCGTATTATTTTCACGAGCCCGACCCATATAGCTCCACCAAGTGTATGCATCCAATTTTTCAGGATAAAGATGTCTAAAAGTATCTGTAAAGCCTGCTTCTAAAAGAGTAGTCATTTTATCACGCTCTTCTATTGTAAAGCCTGCATTTCTGGTATTTGTTTTTGGGTTTTTAAGGTCGATTTCTTTATGTGCAACATTTAAATCGCCGCAAATTATTACTGGCTTAATTTTATCAAGCTCTAGCAAATAATTTTTAAAAGCATCTTCCCAAACCATTCTATAATCAAGCCTTAAAAGCTCCCGCTTAGAGTTTGGCGTGTATACATTTACAAGAAAAAACTCAGGATACTCGACTGTTATAACCCTTCCTTCTTTATCATGCTCTTCGATTCCAATACCAAGCTTTACAGAAATAGGTGTGTTTTTACTAAACACTGCCGTTCCTGAATAGCCTTTTTTTTCAGCACTGTTAAAATAAATATTATATTCTTCTAAATTAATTTCAAGTTGCCCTTCTTCCATCTTAGTTTCTTGCAGACAAAAAATATCAGCAGAAACTTCTTCAAAAAAATCAAAAAAACCTTTCTTAACACAGGCTCTAAGCCCGTTAACATTCCATGAAATAAGTTTAATCATCAGTTTCACTCCTCACTTTCTTAAGTATAACACATTTTTAACAAAAACGTAACAATTTTAATAATTTTATTTTCTTAACTTTTTTTTAAGAATATGTTATAATGCAGATAATTAGTTTTAGAGAGGTGTTTAATAATGAACTATAGAATTGCAATTTGTGATAACGAACCAGCTCAAGTAGATTATGTAACACAAACAACAAAAAAATGGGCCGAAAGCCATAACCATCAGGTAAAGATAACAACCTTTGAATCTGCCGAAAGCTTTCTTTTTGAATACAGTGAAGATAGAGCTTACGACATCCTCCTTTTAGACATTGAAATGGGTGCAATGAACGGGGTAGAACTTGCAAGAGCTATTCGTGCAAAAAACAAAGAATCGCAAATTATTTTTATAACAGGCTATATGGACTATATTTCAGACGGGTACGATGTAGAGGCTTTACACTACCTTTTAAAGCCTCTGCGTGAAGATAAATTTTTTGATACATTAAACCGTGCAACAACAAAACTTAGCCAAAATGAGAGAGTTCTCTTATTAAAATTGGCAGACGAAAGCGTACGAGTACCCTTATACGAAATACGTTATATAGAAGTTGTTAGAAATTATGTTACTATCCATACAACAGAAGAATACACGATAAAATCAACTCTTGGTGTCTTAGAACAAGAGCTTGACGATATTTTCTTTAGGGTTGGGCGTTCTTTTATAGTAAACCTTAGATTTATTAAAAAAGTAACAAAGCAAGACATTTTTCTAACAGATGGGCGAACTATTCCAATGCCAAGAGGTGCTTACGATTCTGTTAATAGAGCGATTATAGAAAGGTTGTAAATATAATGGGTATTTTATCAAAACTGATTGACAAGCGCATTGCATCATATCAAAATAACCTAATGGCAACGCATTATTTGGAAGTTGAAAATATGTATAGGGAAATGCGTGGCTGGCGTCATGATTATTTAAACCATATTTCGGTTATAAAAAGTTATGCTCTTTTGGGCGATTATGATTCGCTTTTAAAATATTTAGATGAGCTTAATGCCGACCTTTCTAAAATCGACAAAGGCATAAAAACTGGCAATAAAATGCTTGATAGTATTTTAAATAGCAAGATAGCCTTAGCAGAATCTAAAAATGTACCAATTTCTGTTGATGCACAAATTTCTATAGCTATAAAAACTCCTGAGATAGATTTGTGTATAATTTTAGGTAATCTTTTTGACAATGCAATAGAGGCAAGCCTTTCACTGCCAGAGGAAGAACGCATGATACGAGTTTATATGGAAATGAAGCATACTCAGCTTTATATGTCCTTTACTAATATGACCTCAATGGAGAAAAGAAAAAAACAAGACGGACGATTCGATTCTACAAAAACAGTAAAAAGTGGATTCGGTCTTGTTAGAATAGACGATATTGTTAAAAGACACGGCGGATATATCAACAGAAATAGCGAAGATGGTGCATTTTCAACAGAAATTTTGCTACCGCAATAGTTAATGGCAATGTTGCAGAACCTGCTTTTCGTCCCCCAAAATATGCTTTTCGTCCTCGAAATTATCTTGCTGTCGTTTTTTCATGTTAAGATGTTCTTAATAAATCACTTAACACATCACAGGGAGGAAGCTTTATGGAAACCGTAAAAACAAAAACAGAGAAATCACGCTATAATTTATTCCAAAATAGTGGATTTATGATTTCGCTTGCTTGGAAATATTCTAAAGGTGCAATATTTTTTGCCATAGGCATAGCACTTTGCGTTATTTTAATAAGCCTTATCGGGCTATTTATAACACCAACTATACTAGAGATAATACAAACAGGAGAATCCCTTAGCAATTTAATTTACATAATAATAGCATTTTCTGGCGGATTGATTTTACTAAATGCTTCAAGGTCTTATTTTGAGGTAAATGTGCTGCTTACACGAATTTATGTAAGAGGTCGTTTATCTGTTATGATTTTAGAAAAATATTTGCGTGTATCCTTTCCATCAACAGAAAGCCAAGATATGCTTAAAAAAATGGAAAAAGCAGCAGATACCGTTTCGGGCACTGCATCTTCTGGCGAAGCAATATGGATAACTTTAACAGACTTATTAACACATATATTAGGCTTTATTATTTACTTTATTTTACTAATTTCGATAAACCCTATTGTGCTTGCAGTTATACTTATAACTTGCACTGTAGGCTTTTTGATAAACAAGCATTTAAGTGGCTGGGGTTATAGACATCGTGAAGAAGAAGCCGAATATCTTAAAAGAATGAACTATGTAAATTATAAAGCGGTTGACCGTGTTTCAGCAAAAGACATTAGAATTTTTGGCATGAGAGATTGGATCGAAAGTGTCCACAACAGTGCTTTTGCACTTTATAATTCTTTTGTTGAAAAAAGAGAAAAAGTTTATATTTGGTCTAATATCGTTGATTTATTACTTGCGTTTTTAAGAAATGGCATTGCTTATATCTATTTAATTGGTATGGTTTTAAATGATGGACTTTCAGCACCAGAATTTTTACTATTATTTTCTGCCATAGGCGGATTTACAACGTGGATTACGCAGATTATGCAAGGGTTTACTACTCTTCACCGACAGAGCCTTGATATTTCGGCCGTTCGTGAACTTCTAGAATATCCTGAAGAATTTTTGTTTGATAGAGGAGAAAAAATCGAACCTATTCCAAACAAATCATACGAGTTAGAGCTTAGAAACGTAACTTTTAGATACCCAGAAGCTACAAAAGACACCCTTTTAAAAATCAACCTAAAAATTAAACCAGGTGAAAAACTTGCAATAGTTGGGCTTAACGGTGCTGGAAAAACAACGCTTGTGAAGATTTTATGCGGCCTTTATGACCCAACTGAGGGAGAAGTTTTATTAAACGGCGAAAACATTAAAAAATATAACCGTGAGGATTATTACAAACATTTTTCGGCAGTGTTTCAAGATTTTTCGGTATTTGCTTCTAGCATTGCAGATAATATTACACAAATGTACGAAAATGTTGACAAAGAAAGAATGGAGATGTCCGCTAGAAAAGCTGGAATCATCAACAAAATTAATAGTTTAGATAATAATTTTGACACAAAAATAGGCAAAGAAATTTATAAAGATGGGATCGAGCTTTCTGGTGGCGAGCTTCAGCGCCTAATGCTTGCAAGAGCTATTTATAAAGATGCTCCGATTTTGGTTTTAGATGAACCAACAGCAGCACTTGACCCTATTGCAGAAAGCGAAATGTATAACCAATACAACGAACTAACCGAGGGAAGAACATCAATCTACATCTCTCACCGCCTAGCCTCTACAAGATTTTGTGACCGTATAATTCTTATGGAAAACAATGTTATTTCCGAAGAAGGCACACACGAAGAGCTTTTGGCAAACGGAAAAAGCTACAAATATCTTTTCGATATTCAAAGCAAATACTACAGGGAAGGGGCGACTGAACATGAGTAAAAAACAAGATAGATTATCTTTAAAAGATGCTACAAAATTAACCGTGCGAGGCTATAAATTTATATACAGCAAGCACCCTAATTTACTTATATCAGATGGGCTTTTCTCTATTGTGTCTGCAATAACGCCTTATGTTGGTATTTATTTAATGGCACTTATTATAAACGAAATATCAACCACAAGAAGCCAAGAAAGACTTACAACACTAATAATAATATCTCTTGTTTCGGCAGCCGTATTAGCACTTTTAAATGCAATTCTTTTAAGATGGAGTAATTATCATAGAGAAAACTTTGGTTGGCTTAAAGTAAATGGCTTATATACAGAAAAACTTTTGTCGCTTGACTATGATAAAATAGACAATCCTAGAACTCATGACCTTTTGGCTCAAATACGGAGCAATGCCAACATGAACTGGTATGGTTTACCTAGGTTAGCTATGAGTTTTAGAGCGATAATAAATGCTATCACAACAATCATTGGTGCAATTGCTTTAAGTATTTCGCTTTTTAGGTTGCCTGTTCCTGATGATGCTGGTTGGCTAACTATTTTAAATAGCCCATTTTTGGTTATCTCGGTTGTAATTTTAATGTTTGTAATAACTATGCTTACACCTGTTTTTAACAGCAAAAGCCAATCTTATTGGACAAAAACGTCGGACAAAATGTTGCTAATGAACCGCACACTTGGATTTTTCGGCTGGCATATGAAAGAGCGTAAACGTGCACTTGATGTAAGAATTTATCGCCAAGATAAAATTACAACACACACTTTTGCTAGTAGCTATAATTCTGAAGGCGGCTTGGGGCCAAAATCTGCACTTGGTAAGTTTGCACGTGGAAGCATGGGGGTATTTGCTGCAATCGGCTCGGGCATAGCACAAATTTTTATTGGGGTTGTTTATGTGTTTGTATGCCTTAAAGCATGGGGCGGAGCGTTCCCTATCGGCTCGGTTACGCAGTATATAGCTGCTATAACTGCACTTTCTGGCGGTATTGCAAGGTTATTTACAGAACTTACCTTGCTTAGGCATAACACTCACTACTTAAAAACTTCATTCGAGTTCTTAGATATTAAAAACGATATGTATCAAGGCAGTTTAACCGTTGAAAAACGTTCAGACTTGAAGTATGAAATAGAATTTAAAAATGTTTCGTTTAAATATCCAAATACAGATAATTATGTTTTAAAAAATGTTTCAATAAAATTTAAAGTTGGCGAACGTCTTGCCGTTGTTGGTATGAATGGCAGCGGAAAAACAACATTTATCAAACTATTGTGTAGGCTTTATGACCCAACAGAAGGCGAAATTTTATTAAACGGCATAAATATCAGAAAATATGATTATCACGAATACATGTCGATATTCTCAATAGTGTTTCAAGATTTTAAACTATTATCCCTAAGCCTTGGGCAAAACATTGCAACAGGCCCTCAATACGATAGCGAAAAAGCACTTAAATGTTTAGAGGAAGCAGGCTTTGGTGTTCGCTTAGATAAGATGCCTAATAGTCTTGAAACATATTTATATAAAGACTTTGTTGAAGATGGAGTTGAAGTTTCTGGTGGAGAGGCACAAAAAATTGCTCTTGCACGTGCACTTTACAAAAACGCAGCATTTGTAGTTTTAGATGAGCCAACAGCAGCACTAGACCCAATTGCAGAACACGAAGTGTATAGCAAAATGAATGAAATAGTTGGCGGAAAAACCGCCGTATTTGTATCACATAGATTATCTTCTTGTAGATTTTGCCACGATATAGTTGTGTTTCATGAAGGTAAACTTATAGAGCGTGGCTCGCATGATGATTTGGTTGAAACCGAAGGTGGAAAATATCACGAACTATGGCATGCACAAGCACAATATTATACGGCATAAAAAAGAGGCTGTTGCTTTTTTGCAACAGCCCTTTATAGTGTTTTAAGTAACTACGATATAAATATCCAGAAAAAAACACCAATAAGACCCATTAAAATACCCAAAACAGCTTTACTTTTAGTTTCTTTTCTCACTAAAGCAATTAAACCAAACGCTATTGCAGATATTTCTAAAGCACGTGATGCAGTTGAGTTAACACCAATAATCCAATCAGTTGCGATAGAGATAACCCCCACAATAAATGACAGATTACCAAAAAGGTCTTGCATAAAAGTTCTTTTCTCTTTTTTATTTGTTTCCATTATATTTCCCCTCCTTTAAAAGAATTATATTTCAACAGCTTTTCCCACAGTTCTTCCCTACCTGCTTTTGTTTCAGAAGAAAATGGAATAAGCGTGTCTACTTTCGCTAAGTTTAACTTTTTTCTAATAACCGAAATATTTTTATCTATCTGATTTTTACCAAGCTTATCAAGCTTTGTTGCTACGATTATTATTTCATAATTATAATGCTTTAGCCAATTATACATTAAAACATCGTTCTCACTTGGCTCGTGCCTAATATCTATAAGTAAAATTATAGCTTTTAACTCTTCTCGCTCTAAAAGATAATTTTCTATCATTTTGCCCCAAGTTTCTTTTTCCGATTTTGGAGCTTTTGCGTAGCCATAGCCGGGCAAATCCACAAAATACATCATTTCTTCAACATTATAAAAATTAATTGTTCTCGTTTTTCCTGGGTTTTGGCTCTTTCTTGCTAAATTTTTACGGTTTATCATGGTATTAATCAAAGAAGATTTGCCAACATTAGATTTACCAGCAAAAGCTATTTCTATAAGACTCGTTTCTGGGTAATTTGATTTATTTACCGCAACTTTTTCTAAAAATACATTATTTACTATCATTTTTCTGCCCCACTTTACTTATCATGCTTTTTCTATTATAATTAATTTATAGTAAATAGTCAACAATCAAGGAGGTTTTACTATGATTTGTGAAAAATGCAAAAAAAATATTGCCACAGTTTATCTTGAAAAAAGCGTAAATGGGCAAAAAACTATTCACAATTTATGTCATGAGTGTGCTATAGCAGGTCATATAAACATCGGTTTTAACCATATGTTTCAAAGTTTTTTAAATAGCTTTAACCCAAATGGTAAAAACTTAGAAAATCTTCAAAACCTTAAATGCACAAATTGTAATATGACGTATAATGATTTTAGAAAAACTGCACGGCTTGGATGTTCTTCGTGCTATCTGGATTTTTCTAAGGAACTTTCTGGAATTTTTAAGAATATACAATCAAACCAAAAACATTCTGGAAAAATTCCTAAAAAATCGGGCGAAGAGCTTTTAAAACAGCGTGAGCTTGAAGAAATGAGAAAAATGCTTAAAAAAGCCGTTGAAAGTGAAGAATATGAAGAAGCAGCAACTTTGCGTGATAAAATAAAAACTCTTGAGGCAAAGGAGATTTAAATGTGAAAAAAATTTGGTATGAAGATGAAAAATCGGATAAAACACCAATAATATCAAGCAGGATAAGGCTAGCGAGAAATCTCTCAAAATATTATTTCCCTGCAAAAATGAGTCAAGAAGACTCCAAAAATTTAATAGCAGATATTACTTCTTCGCTTAAAAACATAAGCAGTTGTGAGGATTTTAACTATATAGAAATGAGCACCTTACCTGAAAGCGAAAAAATATCTATGGTTGAAAGGCATGAAATAAGTTTTGCTATGTTAAAAAGCCAAAAACCTTGTGGCACCTTGGCAAATGCCAATAAATCCATAAATATCATGATAAATGAGGAAGACCATTTACGAATACAAACAGTTCTGCCCGGTAAAAACATTGGGGCAAGTTGGGATTTGGCAGATAAAATTGACAATATTATCGAAGAAACGCTTGATTACGCATTTGATAAGGACTTTGGTTACTTAACATCCTGCCCATCTAACACAGGCACAGGGCTTCGTGCATCTTACATGGTTCATATACCAATGCTCGAAAAAACAGGCAAAATTCAAGATTTAATGGTTGTTCTCGCTAAACTTGGTATGACAATTAGGGGCATCTACGGCGAAGGTTCAGAACCACTTGGCAGTATTTATCAAATTTCTAATCAAGTAACTCTAGGAAAAACTGAACAAGAGATTATAGAAGGGCTTGACAATATCGCAAATAAAATAATAGAGAACGAAAACGGTGTTTTAAGCGAAATGCTAAATTCACAACCTGCTGTTATGGAAGATAACATTCATAGGTCTTTGGGTATATTAAAAACGGCAAGAATAATGCCTCTTAAGGAAGCCATGGGGCTACTATCTGCCGTTAGGCTAGGGCTTAATTGTGAAATTATAAAAGAGTCTCGCCCAAATCTAAACATATATAATATTATGATGAATGTTGAACCTGGAAATTTACAAAAAATACATGGCGAAAACTTTTCTGAAAATGAGAAAATTGATATATTAAGAGCAGAGTACCTAAGAAATATGTTTTCTTAAAAAATTATATAACAATGGAGGTTTATAAAACAATGCAACCCAAATTTACAAAAAAGGCACAAGAAGTTATAGATTATGCAAAGAAGGCGGCGGCTGAAATTTCGCACGATTATGTTGGCACAGAACACCTGCTTCTGGCACTTTCATATGTTAAAGATAGCGTTGCTTCTAAGGCGTTATTATCTCAAAATGTAAAAGGTGTAAACATTATTGAGCAGATAGGCAAACTTATAGGCATAAAAAAAGATGTTAAAGGCAATCCACAAGATTTCACACCAAAAACTAAAAGGATACTTGATTTAAGTATTCAGGAAGCAAATAATATGGGTACTGGTTATGTTGGAACTGAGCATATTTTAATTGCGTTATTACGTGCAGGTGACTCTGTTGCAGTAAAAATTCTTGAAGAACTTGGTGTGAACGGCCAAAATTTATATGATGATATTATGGGGATGCTTGGCGAAGGGGCAGACTCTTCGGGTGATGCACCAATGGTAAAGCCACAAACACAAAACTCTGCCAGCCAAACACCTATTTTAGACCAGTTTAGCAAAGACTACACAAAAGATGCCAAAGAAAACAAGTTCGACCCCATAGTTGGCCGCGAAACAGAAATTGAGCGTATTATTCAAATACTTTCAAGAAGAACAAAAAATAATCCTGTTTTAATTGGTGAGCCCGGAGTTGGCAAAACTGCAATAATCGAGGGGCTTTCGCAAAAGATTGTTTCCGGAGATATTCCGCAAATACTTAAAGATAAGCGAGTTGTAGCCTTAGATATTTCTTCTATGGTTGCGGGCAGCAAGTATAGAGGCGAATTTGAAGAGCGTATTAAACGTTCTCTTGCAGAAGTTAAAGCAGCTGGCAATATAATTTTATTTATCGACGAGCTTCACACTATAATCGGAGCTGGAGCTGCTGAAGGCTCTATTGACGCTTCTAACATACTAAAGCCATCGCTTGCAAGAGGCGAAATTCAGGTTATTGGTGCAACAACTTTAAACGAATATAGAAAACATATCGAAAAAGATGCAGCTTTTGAAAGAAGGTTTCAGCCCGTTAAAGTTGATGAACCAACAGAAGAGGAAACCATTGCCATGCTTAAGGGCCTTCGTGATAGATATGAGGCACATCACGGCGTTAAAATAACTGATGACGCGATTGAAGCCGCTGCTAAGCTTTCTGCAAGATATATCACAGATAGGTTTTTGCCTGATAAAGCCATAGATTTAGTAGACGAAGCAGCTTCTAAAGTTAAGCTTAAAACCTATGTTCCGCCTAAAGTTATTAAAACTTTAGAAGAGGAATTTGATTCTTTGGAAACTGAAAAAGTTTCGGCAATTAAAACCGAAGAATTTGAAAAAGCGGGGGAAATTAAAGAACGCCAGCGTGAAATTAAAGAACAACTCGAAAAAGAGAAATTAAAGTGGACAAAGAAAAACAATACTTCTGCACATGTGGTTGACGAAGAAGAAATCGCAAGCGTTATTTCTTTATGGACTAAAATCCCTGTTAACAAATTAAAACAATCCGAAAGTAAGCGACTACTTAACATGGAAAAAATATTACATGAGAGAATTATTGGTCAAGCATTAGCCGTTAAAGCAGTTTCACAAGCTGTAAGACGTGGAAGAGTTGGACTTAAAGACCCTAAACGCCCTGTTGGCTCGTTCTTATTTTTAGGTCCAACTGGTGTTGGCAAAACCGAGCTTTCAAAGGCTCTTGCTGAGGTTATTTTTGGTGATGAAAATGCAATAATTCGTGTTGATATGTCTGAATATATGGAAAAGCACACGGTTTCTAAATTAATTGGCTCACCTCCTGGGTA
>Ga0123352_10003266_pt1 | contig 23344 bp, 30 predicted proteins | sample TergutLab28metaG_FD_89700 | JGI IMG/M metagenome (GOLD analysis project Ga0123352, IMG submission 89700) | Labiotermes labralis P1 segment gut microbial communities from Petit-Saut dam, French Guiana - Lab288 P1 | ecosystem: Host-associated > Arthropoda: Insects > Digestive system > Gut ...
AAATGCAAGCAACGCAAGTTCTGTGAGCGAGTGATTCCGCTCATCCCCGGCAATCTCACGGATTGCAGAGATGTGATCTCTTGGCGCACCGAGTTCTTCCATGAGCTCCGCAAGTTCAATGTAGCCGCGCTGTGCAGTTAGCTCATCACTGCAATTTTCAGCGAGAGCGGCTGCTATTTTCGCCCTGTTCTCTCTAATCATGTTGATTCCTCCGATTTCGCACTAATAAGATCGTCAAATTCGTTCCATTTAACATCAGTAGAGTTCAAAGACCTTGTGCCGCGAGATGGCAGCTGATCATTAAACACCAAGGTTTCCCCGGGGAGCAAGTCGTAGTATAAGCATGTCTCAATGTTCTCGCCCGTCTCGTGGTAGTCATATATCGGCGCATAATCAATTAATGCCTGTTGAACACGCTGGACATTAACGCCTTTCGTGTCATAATCGTCTAAACAATGATATGCGGTATCAACGGCATACTGTATTTCTCTATCAGTGCAATCATGCTGTTTGCAAAGTTCGGTTATTGCTTTGATGTTTTGCTCTGATGTGTCAACTTCTTCTAAAACAGGATCAAATCTCACGAGTACAAACTCTTTTGGAGTACCATCTGCTCCCATAACAACAGCTTCTCTAACCATCGTGCACCTCCATTAAACAAGTGAATATGAGACAGACACCGCCGTCCACGTAGAGGACGCGGTTGCAGATGTTGCAACAACGTTTCCATTTGTTTCAACCCGACCAAAGACATTTTGACTTGCAGATGTTTGGAAAACAAACGAGGTCGCAACAGTTGGCCTCATTCCGACTGGTAACACCATCATGACTGTACCAGCCGCCAATGTTCCAGCTGCATGGGTGCGGTTAAAGGTCAATGTGCATTGATTCCCAATGCGGCGGACGTTCCAACCGTCAGACCCGCCAGTCGCAAGGGTTCCTGAAAACGCGGTGCCTGTGCCAACAAGTGCCTCCGTGGTTGGTTGCCAATCAAGAAAAGATGTCACGGGTGCGGCTGTTCGTGTCCGCGTCCATCTCTCGCTAGTTGGCGGAGCGGCGGAGCGGCGGAGAGATACATCCTGATCGATCATGCTAGATGGAAGTTGCTTGACATCTGCATTGCGGATCAGGCTACCAGTAAGCAGCGATGGTGGAGAGTTAGCAATTACAGCGGTTGCGTTGAGCTGGTGTGTTCCGGGTAGAATCGCATTCCCTGTGTTGAAATCCGTTATATGTCCTGCTGCGTTTGCCGATGTTAATATCGTTCGAATCGTCCCGCGGGCGACGCTCTGGGTATCCACGAATCCAACAACATTATTATTGATGGTCACTGGGTACATGCCGAAATTGCCAGAGCGATTAGGTTGAAATGTTTGATTGATTACGCCTACCGGGAACTCGCCACCGAGAGACCAAGCCCATGCTGTTGCATTCCATTCCTCATCCCAATCCGCCTCTTCAGCCCAAAACATCAAAATCCATTCCGCCCCAAAGTAGGCAGTAGGTATAGTTAATTTTACGCAGACAACGCCCATCTCTAAACTTAGCGTAGAGATATCTAGTATGCCGCTTCTGTTCCGCAAATTTGGAATGTTCAGAGGTGATGTAGATGATATGGGATAAGTTGCTGATCCACGCACAACATAGCGGCCGGGTTGCATTTCCGGGTTGTTCAGTATGTTTGTTACATCCCATATATTGTTTATAACGAAATCTGGATTGTCGAGATCAAGTGTTGTGCTATCTCCCGGCTCGCCGCGCTCGCCCTGCACTCCCGGCTCGCCGCGCTCGCCCTGCACTCCCGGCTCGCCGCGCTCGCCCTGCACTCCCGGCTCGCCGCGCTCGCCTGTTCCCAAAACTATATTGCGTGGCGGAACAAATCGCGCCACAACATACGGATTTTCAATGCGACCCTCTGCATAATGCGCTTCTAGTTTAACCGGGTCGCCTGCCCCAACCGGGAATAACCCACTTATCCTAATTAGATTGCCTGTGTTTTGTGCGGAACTTGCAGAATCCCATAGGATACGCTCGCCCGCAATCCAAACATTGAGACGAATCCACCCAGAATCAATAGAGTTGGCACCAGATTCAACTTGTATGAACCCGTCTTGTTCTGCCACCCATTCTCCGTTATTTTCAACGATAACAGGTGCGGAAATTTTCGTATAATTTGGTATGTATGCCGCACCTCCACCGGAATCGGAAAGGTCACTAATTGCCATCCTAATGTCAGAGTGAGATTCAGCCGAAGTGTCATGTGTGTCTATTGCAGAATCCACATTGCCCGGAATCAGTGCCAACTTATCCTGCATATCGGCGATATCCGCAAGAATAACGGACAGATCAACCCCGCCCCCATCTCCGATGAGGGCGATTACCGTGTCTATTTTTTCTTGCAACTCATCACGCAGAGCGTCTAACTGAGAATTAACGACAAACCCAGACATATCAACGCCGCCGAAATCGTTGATTGTTGTCCATAAATCTTCAATCTCTTTTTGGATGTTTGAAATATCGTCTAATACTGGCTGAAGATTAGCGTCTCCGACCTCTATTTTGTCAATCTGATCTTGCAATTCTTGCGAAATTTTCAGTAGCGTATGTAGGTTTGCTACGGTAGCGTCATGCTCAAAAGATGTTACAGCGTTTGTTAGATTAATAACTGCATTCCCGTGGCTGTCAGTGCGTGGAACCCATGATCTTGCGGTAGTTCCACCTATTCCGCGCGTAACACCTGTCAAGGTATTCCCCGTTTTCTCGCTGTACCTTATCGTTTCGATAACCGATCCGAAACGGTCAAATATAGTTGCGGTGTTAGGTGCGTCAGAAAGCGCAGACCCGTCCTCTACAAGTAGAGTGGTGCTACCCTGCCCAATGCTAACAGAAAGAGGGATGATTGCAGATTCTTTCCCTTTTGTGAACATTTCTTGTAGGACAATTTCCATTGTGAAAAACCCTCTCTATTCTGCAATTTCTGAAATCTCGGATACAGGCTTATCATATCCAGTAATGTACACTTTTTGAACCGTTTGGATTGGGTCAGTTGGTGGAACAATCGGCGTAATATAGTCAACCGCTTCAACATGTATCTGCCCAAGGCGCGGGAGAAATTGCATATCTTGATCATGGTCGATCCGAAACCCGTTGGGATCAATCTGACCATTCATCTGCATGCTATTAAAATCGACCGCAGAGACTAGCCCCGTTTCAAGCAACCGAACGCCGATAGTCTGAGGGTGTACTATAGTTCTCCAAGTATGCGTTTGTATAGCTTTTTCGGCAGGGAAGTAGTCTGCCAGTTCCAACAATCGCGGGTCTGAGTGTTCGATAGACAATGCCGCCAACTGATCACGGACGTTCACAAATTCATTTTGCATGCCAATGTTTGCAAAATAGGTCTGTTCCCACACATCAAGAACGGAGCTTCTAAGCTCAGAAAAATACCCGCGCAAAAGCTCCTCTAAGCGATCCTGAACTTGCGACAAAGAAACCCCAAATGACAATACAACATCGACGCCTATATCAATATCCATCCATTCGGGCGTGGTCACTCGAACGCGATGGCCAAGCGGGGCGATTCCAAAACCTGACCCGCTCCGCTCAACGGGGTCTACTTCGTTATTCACGTGCTCAACAAACCCAGCAGCCGCAGGCTCATTATTAGAAACAACAATAGATACATGCGAAGACCCGCCGCCGTGCCAAGCAGGAAATATCATGCTGTCTGTGACGCCTGTGATCGCCTGCATAAATTCTTGATATTGTGCGACATTTCCGCCAAATCCAACGCGCCGCAAATGCCTAAGAAGACGACTGCGGTAATCTTCGTCAGATTCATCATTTTGCCCCGGCACAAACGTGTCGGTTATCAGGGCACGACCGAATTCGTTCATCGAAACAGAGCTAGTCGGCGATAACTCCCCGTAATATGTGTTTCCGACTGTGCCATACTCTTCACATCGAAATCGCACAACGCCGCCCGTGCTCTCTATGATTTCAAACACAATAGGCGTGAGGTCTCCACGGGTCATCAGCCTACTTCCTATCGGGAAATCAAACAGTTCCCCGCGCACATTATAAGACGCGCCAGTTCGGAGTGCTTGTGTGGCTCGTCGCCGGGAAACGCCATGATCCGCGCCAAGCTCATCAAGTGATATGCCGTTTGCCGTGTGAACGAACACTTGATTGGTCATGATCTTAACTAAAACGCCCTGATCTGCCAATGCTGCCGCAATCGGTGCGAGGAGATTATAGGCCGGGCTTGATTGCCTCGTATCATATGGTTGCGTCTCGTCTTGGTTCAATCGCTCAAACATGCGGGTAAGTATCGGCATGAAATCGCCGCGCGATTCGTCCATATCAGCGATATCAGAAAGCAATGCAGTTAGCAGTGCCGCAAATGATCGGTCATCTCTAACTGTTTGTAATTTTTCGATTATCGTTTGTTTCAGATCAAGCAGTTCCTGCGTCATCACAGCCACCTCATGCTACTAATGGGATTTCGAACCGTTCATCAAATTCGCCGTAAACGCTAATGACAAGCACATCAATAACCGCAGATCGCGGATCAGGCTGTGTAATGTCTAAAATCCTAGTGTCAACAATCCTGTCATCTTGCATTAACGCGTCCCTGATCACCTGATCCGCACGCGCCTCTAGGTATGTGACCCGCTCGCCGACAAACTGCCGGAGCTCAGACCCGTAATTTACTCCATGGATACGCGGATTGTCATAACGCTCTGTATTAAATATATGCCAAATTGCCTGTCGCACGGCTTCGATTCCGTCAACATACCCGTTTAGTCTAGTTTCGTAGTCACCAACCGTCTGTATATAGCCAACAGAACGGGAAGATTCGCGCTCTGGGTTTATAGGTGCGGCATATTCATCTCGTAGACTTGGTATCATGGTTTATCCTCCCATTATGCTAGGCTAGAAACAAACGACGCGTGGAGTTGATCCGCAACCTCGGCGGCGACATACTGTCCCGCGCGTTGCGCTATTGCCTCTTCGTTCATGCCGGGAGACGGATATACATTGACTGTTGTTCCACCCAAATTATAGACCGGGGCGGCCTGATATGCGCCTCCGATAAAGTCAATTTTTGCGACATCCTCTTTTAGCCGGATGATTTCACGGCGCGTTTTCCATGCGTCAACGTCGATGACGGGCACAGGAGCACGACCTCCACCGCCGCTTCCACCGCCGCCTCCGCCACGACCGCCACGACCGCCACGACCGCCAGAGCGAGCTTCGTTAATAGCGTTTCTGGTTATGTCCTGCACTGCGGAAAAGCTTGCACCCATGTCTAAAGCCGCCGCCGCCGCCGCCGCTAATTCGTGCAATGAGGCTGTCCCATCGTCAATTGATTCCTTGTACCCCATCATGCGTTCGGACGCTACATCACAAGCTAGTGCTTGATCAATCAATTGCTGTGACATTTCAAGTGCCATAAGCTCAATTTGCGCTACATATAGCAAATTTGTAGCTTCTTCCAAGTCAAGCGTTGCACCCTCTGCGTCAAACAACATGGCGATGCTTTCCCATCCAATGTTTGTCATCACATTGAATGCGTCAATTGCATTCCCATATGCAAATGTCGTCCCATCTGTAGCCGTGGAAAGCGCACTAAGTGCCTGAGATACATTATCGGATATCTGTCCAAACCGACCAAACGACTGTTGCAAGCTTCTTATCTGCCTGCTCATTCTCTGTGCTGACGCTCTCGCCGCGTCTACGTCGCTACCGAAGCGGTCAAGAGCAGAACCAGTCCCAGACGCTACGCTTGTGAGTTCTAAATACCTAGCCGTTAATCGTTCTATATCTGCAACATGGTCACTTGCTTTTCTGCCGTTAGCAAGAAGCGTATCGCCTGCTGCCATAAAAACAGGAAGCGAACCATCCATTTGGTTAATGTACTCACTAAGTGCCCTTAATTGCTCTTCTGACAACGCCTTGCCAGATTCGAGCATATCTAAATAAGCTGTCGCCATCTCCCCAGCGGTTGCTTCTGCATATCGCCAGCCTTCAACAAGCATTGTTCCTGCAACTGTGCTCTCTTCGATGAATGCAGTGACCCGCTCGTTAGTTTGGAACAGCGTGTTATTGTAGGTTTCAAGAGCGTCGTTTGCGGCGTTAATGCGTTCCTCTGCCGTCCTGCGCTCTAGCAACTCAATTTGTGTTCGAATTGCCTTGTTTTCTGCGTCGAATCGGTTGATTATTTCCTCGTCTGCTCCGACCCGGTTTAAAATGATCTGTGCGTCAATATTTTCGTTTAAATTTCTAGTTAGTTGCTCAGTTTGTTGCACAAGAGCGGTGGCTCTGTCGTACACAGCGTCCATATCATTAGCCGCGCCAGAGAATCTTTGTATCGCTGATATCGCCCCGATAACGCCAGTAGCGACAAGCGCAATAGGTGCGATCATCGCCGTGAGCTTCGCCGCCGTTGGGATCGTTGCGCTCATGCCCCGGTTAAGCTGTACAACGCCAGTGACCATGCCTCCTAGAGCCTTCGGCATAAGTCCGAGACTGCCAAGCAACCGCGTTGACCCTTGCGTCATCAGCTGCATTCCACGGCCTGTATTCCCTGCCGCAGTTCCTAGCCCCTCAACACTATCTGAAACGCCATCTATCGCGTCCGCTTTCCCGTCCATGGCCTTTGCCATGCTTGCGATAGCGTCCTCGGCCTCTGCAAACGCTTCGACCATCTCGGTTGTACCAGCGTCCATCTTTTCAAAAACTTCTGATGTCACCTCTGCAAGCTTGCCAGCCTGCTCTTCTGCCAATTCTATACCAGCAGCAACATCTACAAAAGCGTCCGGCATATCACCAAAGGCTTGATTTAAATTTTCTACCTGTCCAAGTATCTTTTCAAGGGCGGCAGACATTTGGTCATCCAAAATTATGGTATTTTTTATAATCGCCAAACCATTTGCCCGCCCTTCTGTGTTCTAGTTAGGTTTGGAGCGGGAAAGGTTAATACTCACCCGCTCCATCATCAAGATCGTCGTCAATCTGTTCGCTTCCAGCTCTCATTGCGTCGATCTTGGCCTTCTGTTCCTTTTCGTGCTCGATCTCTGTTTGCATGATCCCTTGTAACCATCCTTGCTGTGTCGGAGTATACGCTACAAATTCCCAAGGCAAGATTTTGTAACGGATGAAAGCCTGACCCGCCCAGAACATGAGCGGGGAGACCAATGTATCATCTGAATATACACCAAATGTTAGTTTTTTACTGTGTCGGCTACCTCTGCGGCCTCGTCACTCTGTTCGTCCATCATATCGCCTGTGTGCTGTACAATCGCTACATATAGTGCATTCATAGAATGCGCGTCGAAAAAATTCTTGACGAACTCAAGTCTTGCGTAGTCAACATTCTCTGCTACGTCAGTCATAGGCCAATTCAGCACACCCGCCAAGATTTCAACCGACAATTCAGCAATCTCTACCGCGCTTGAGGCGATAGCACACAACATAGCTTCTGCTAAATCTAAGTCTGTCACGTTGCCGATGTTTTTTTGTTTTCGAGCCATCATTGTTGATATCCTGATATTCTCGATAGGGTCAAGCATTCTTATTGTAAGCTCAACCTCTTTGCCGTATGTAGTCACCTTGACTGGCGTCGTCCGTGACCGCACATCTTGGATTTCTTTGAACACATCAAGAATCATGCTAGATCACCCCCTGTACAGGCGTATAGCCTTGGACAAGTTTTTTGTTTTCATAAGTAAATGTGATAGTTGCGATTTTAAGCCCGCTAGGGTCAACGCCCGCTGGTTGGTTATTGGTCAATAGGCAGTGTGAATACTCGCGGATCGCCTCGCCGACTGCTGGGGCAATATCATCCCTATCAGACGTAACGATGGTGAACGGACGCTCAATGCCGTTATCACGGTCTTCGTCCATGCGCTCCCAAAAGCTACCGTCTGTACCCTCGTAGTAGGTTGCAGTACCTGTTCGTGTAGACCCGGTATTTTTCTGCCCCGGCTTACCAGACTGACCCGCGATAGGAACATCTACCATGTTTGGTGACTTTTCAGCGGAAAAGGTGATGAATTCGCCAATTACACGCGGCGCAACCCCATTTTCCATAATAGTGAGCACTGTTTCAGACGCTCTTTGCACGTTCCGTGTGACCGACCGTGCGAACGGGTTTCTTTGTGCCATTATATTTTACCTCCTACCACGTAATCCGTGTTCTAAAGTCAAGCGTATCTACCGCCGTTGGGATAACCGCAGGCTCATAATCCGCGCCCCATGTTCTAAATGCACCAGATACCACCGCGATCTTTGAAATGTCATGTTCTGCAAACATCTCAACTTCTTCAAACGCGGTGGCGAGGCGGTCACACGCCACGCGGAATAGCGTGCGGCCTTCTGCGGTGTCCGCTACAGCCCCTTTAAACTCGGTGTCGAAAATATTTGACACACCAATCATCCAAGCATGGCGTGTCCGCATTGAGCGGTTATCTGTCCACTGGATATTGAAATCTAAGCTAGTGCTAACAAAGCTGTTGTTATCGCGAACGACTGTGATAACGCCATTTTGATCTTCGTGCAGAAGCCAGAACCCACGATTCATGTACTCCTCTCGGTTCTGCGCGTTGTATCGTGGTTGCAAGTCTGACGCGCGACGCAATCTATCAGCCGTCATTGAGTGGTTTGCCGCCGCACCCGCAGATAGGCTAGCTACCCATAGACACATTTCACTTGGAGAAAGAAGTTCGCCGTCAAATCTACATGTTTGTCGAATGTTTGTGACATCGTAATTGTCACTGCTCAGGTCTGTATAGTTGAAGATAACAGCATGTCGCGCCTCTTGTTGCTCCTCGTTTGTAACATTTAGCCATTCGATAAATGCAGCAACAGCAGACGTATATCCGGATTCTTCCGGGTCAATGCTGAACGCGATAACATCCCACGTTTCAATAGAAGCCGCAGATTGAAACACTGCTGCCCGCTCGGAATAGCTAGGGATCGTTCCGCTATCACCGCCATCGAACTTGGCTTCACCGTTCATGATAATCACGGTTTCGGGTGCTTCTCCTGACCCGATTGTTACCTCTGGCATGATGAAGCGATTCCCTGTAAATTCTGAAATATTGCTGATGATCTGCGAATCAACAGGAACGCCGCTAAAGAAGGTCGTTACTCTGTGGGCGGTGCCCTGTTCAGAAATTTGTATGCTTAACTTGTTCCCTGCCGCCCCATACTTTGCGGCGGTAAACATAACATCCCCGACCCCGCCCGTTGCTTTCGCCCCAGTAGAGTTTCGCGGGAAAATGAGACCAGTTTCCGCGCCATCCATGAGTGCGCTAACTCCAATATTCCCGTCGAAGCCCGCGCCGGGAGACATCCCAAGAAGCGCGAGAGAATCAGGAGATTGCCACTCAGAGGTACTAATTCTAACGACCTCGCCGGGGTTGAACCAATCCAACGTGATCATTGCCATAACTCTGCCTCGCGTTGGGATCGTTGCAGTAGGCCGTGTGACGCTTCTGATATCATGATAGACGTCGGGCAATCTTTGGGGCGGTTGTACTCGTGCCATAGTGTAAATCCTCCTAAATTTCCGCTTTCATATCTAATATGGTCTTCTAAAAACAGGCCAGCCTATGCACCTACAATTATAATCTTCACCGGGTGCGCCACCAATCGGGGGATCGTCCCATCTGAAAATATGACCATTGCGAGCCGCATGAGCGGGACGCTCTCTGCCGTCCATTTTTGTGCTCCAAATATACTGCTCACTCATAGCGTCTATCGCCATAAGCATAATCATTTGTGAAAACATATTGCCTGTGCTGTCACGTGCCACAAATTCAAGGCCGCTTTGCAATTTCTCATATTCATGCCGCACGTTTTCGGCAACTGTGCCAATCGGGATAACGTCAAATACGCCAGTGCCCGCCTCATCTAGCACGGCATAAATATCAGCTATCGTCTCGTCAATCCGTTGCTGGATTCGATGGATTTGGTTATGCTCCCAATCTTTGATAAGAGCTTCGAACATTCCCTGATAATACGCATTGTTTATGTCGATATCCAAGGTGCGCTTTGTAACAAGCTTCCACTGTTTGATAGCGAAGTTCGTTAGTTGTGTGCCAATTTTCTCTATTTTTTTGCGGGACGATCCTGATACAGCATAATACCCAAGGTCAGGTATCGTTTCCCCGCGTTGCACCGCTAGCAACGCCCCGGCTATGATAGGTTCGAGCGCACCCCATAACTCACGATAGATCGCGCGAGATACGCGCAAGAACTCCCGCTCTACGCTCATCGGGAAATTCGGCTTATACTTCGATTTTAGCGATAGCTTTCGACCGAATTTTTTTTGCAGCTCTTTACGCTCTGTATAGTGAGCAGTATAGAAATTACCCACAATTCCACCTCAATGTCTGAAACTACATAATGCTACCATACAAGCCTATTAGAGCTGATATATCTCCACTCACTGTCTATGTAGTTCGATTCTAAGAAATCTTCCCCCGTCAAGTTTCCGAACATCTGATTCCTATCTCTGTCAGATATTTCAGTGTATCTAATTGGAATCCCCAAATTTTCTGCCGCCGCTTTTCGATGATGCCCATCATATAGAACCATTAGATCATTCCCGTCATCATCTGTTCCCCCAGAATCGACAACCTCTAAAACAAGCTCGTCTTGTCCCTGCATCTGTTCCATGTGGTGTGCAACTATATCCTCATCAAGATATTGTTGACTGCTAATTATTGCCATGCCATTGGTCAAATTTTCACTTGCTTCTATTTTCTGTCCAACTGCACCTTGAAGCTCACCATCATCTCCTACGCGCACGGGTGTTCCGTTTATCGTGATCCACTCATCGTCAAGCCCTATTTTCGGGGGGGGGGGGGCAGAAACCCAGCTTCGCGGCCTAACATGATAAAATATTTAATTTTATCCCCTCCGTTAAAAAATGAGACCAACTGGAAACTTTCGTCTTAACTCAATGTACTGCTGACCATACTTTGTCATCTTCAAACTTCCGTCATCCATGTCCAAGTTTGGTCGATCATGTAAATATTTCTCACTTGCACCATCCTCTGAAATGCTTGCGACCGTGTATATGCCTTCAGCTTCGTCATCGGCCTTGCTAGTCATCTTCATCCGATGTGCGGTAAGCAGGGCTAAAGCCTGATGATACATTCTTTCAAAGAAACGTTCGTTTACAATTGGTTCAGTCATCGTTAACCAGATGCAAACATCTTTATCCGATTTTTCAGAAAACTCACTAGCAAGTATGCGAAAATACTGTAGAGCAGCATGATCGCACGTGGACGGAGCGGGCATAGACCAGCCCGCTCCGTTAAATGTATTCGACATTTGATTATCCCCCTTGCTAATTTGTGCTATTTCGTTTCCGGCTTCTCCGGCTTTTGGTCTTTTTTGTCAATGACGGTCGTGCTATCTTCTTGGTCGCCTTTTTGCTTCCCGCCACCCTGCACCTTTGTTAGCCACCCTTTTTTTAGGCACATTGCCACATACGGGTGCTTTTCTGTGTACGGTTCGCGCAATTCGCCGACCGCGTTAGGTGCGAGTTTTGTATCACCAAAAATCATTGGGTTTTTACGTTTATTTTTCACATTCATACAATCACCCCCTATAGATTAGTCAGGATCATTGCAGACATCGGCTGCTTGACGAACGCGCCACCGCAACGTGCCTCGTTAAGCACTTGGAAACCCGTCAATGTCGGGTGAGGTGCACGCATAGTAGGTGGCATTGGAACCTCAATTGCAATATTGTCTCTGTTGTACTCAAACAACACACCAACAGGTGCACCATGCGGGTTTACGCCGCTATCTGCCATAAGTTCAGGTGCTGGCAGAATGCGTTTAATGTGACGGTTGTTTTCGAGAATCCACTTTCCGGGAGAAGACAGTGCCGTCCCGTCAAAGATTTCGTCAAACAGTCTATCGTACTGCTCCAATGGAAGAACGAGCGTGTCTGGGCTGAATACACCGCGAGAATCCGCATGCATTTTAGCCACCTTTTCAGTGATAGCTTTATTCAGCTCAATCGCGCTCATGTTTGCAAGAATGTCCGGCATGGAAGATTCCTGAATGCCTGTGCCGTCTGACAACACGCCCTTGATTTTATAGTTCCCATCGCCAGCCCACGCGAGAGCATTAATCTCTTCGTGAATGTCACGATTAGATGCTTTCGCTTTTAGGTCTTGGAGCGGGCGACCCGCGAACTGGGCGGCACGGATATCGCGGAATGAGTAATCGAAGAAGTTCTCGATTTGCTTAATTCCAACGTCGATCCATTCACTCTTGATGTCTACACGGCGCACATCGTTAGAGTGGTTTGCCTGAATCTGCGCCCCGCCGATCATGTCGGCGACCTCGTACCCGGCTTTTTCAGCACCCGGAGGTGTAGAGCGGTCAACCGGGAAAATGCTAAGTGCTGTTAGTTCCGGGTACTTGACCTCAAGCACCTTGGTTTTTACGTACTCAAGATCACGCAAGAAGTGATAGACAGCGGTGTCCGCGCTATCAAATTGTGCATTGCCTACCGCATTGTCTTGTAGGAACTGCGAGAATGCAGGGCTGTTTTTGAGTGAATTCACCTGATGCAGATCAGGCTTGATATTTTTTAACTGTTCGTTATACGTAGACATAATTTAACCCCTCCGAATTTCGACAGGCGCGAGACCGTCTTCTGTGCGTTCGCCCAAGAATCGACCCGGAACTTGTGTGCCGCCTTGGCTAGTGAAAATCGCACGACCAGTTTCATCGCCAGTTACGAATACTGCCGCACCATATCCTGCGTTGTCACCGTCTGCCAGCTTAACCCACACATCGCCGATGTCACACACGCCAACCGCCGCGCCCTCTTCAAGGCTGTACCCGTCAGCAAGATTGTGTTCGATTAAGAAATTGTTCATTAGAACACCTTCAAAATTTCCGCCCACATCAATAGATACGCTTTGTCCGGGGATCGATCCCTCAAAAGCTGGGCGTCCGAAGTATAGGCTTGGTAGTCCGCTTGTATTTTCTAATGCACGTGTCCATACTCGTGCGTTATTTGCGCTCCATGCAGTATAGTGAGTTCCCGCCGCGCCTTGGCTTAGTCTTGGTCTTACGTCTAATTGCACAGGCATTATTCATTACCTCCATTGTAGAATGATTCTGTGTACTTTTTGTGTGCTGATGCATAGCTAGATGCCCCCGGTGCTTTCATTCCGTCAACGCTAACCATACCGTCATACTGCTTCGTCACAGGCTTTCGTGCTAGGATTTGAGCCTTTGCGATACTGTAGGCGGTGTTTACCGCCGTTGCGCTGTCTAACTGCACACTTTTTGGAAGTGTTTTGGCTACAATAGCGGCCTTCGCTTTCGCGGTAGACATTTGATCTAGTCCGTCAAGGTTAATCCGCTCACCGATACGCATGACCTCAAGACGCTCACGAACTGCGACATCAACCGAATCAGCGGAAATTTTCAGTTCTTCATCTTCCTCTAACTCCTCAATCAGCTCAGCGTCCATGATCGGTTCACCCTGACCTTCGTAGTACTCTTTCGCAATAGCTTCAATTTTTTCAATGCACTCAACAAGCTTCTCTTTCGCCTCCGCTGGGACTTCTTCCGCGTCTTTCTCTTTCTCTTTTTCTTCCTCGGCCTCTGCGTCCATGTAAGGATTCTTGTCTTCGATGATGTCCTCAACGATCTCAAGTAGCTCATACACATCACCGTAGACTTCTTTTTCGGTGTATGCGTCACTTCCCATCTCGGATTTATCTTTATATTTGTCCTTTAAATCCTCGATTTTCTTGTAGACATCTGCCTTTTCTGCGTCTGTCTCGTAGATCGTTGCTTCGACTACATCCATTTGTTCTTTCTTCTCTGCCATCTGTTCTTTTTCATCCTTTCCATCCAAATTTAATCGGGCATGTTCGCCAGCCCTCGCGGTTCGTACTATCGCTAAATTGTCAATGACAATGTTAGTCTGCACTGCGTCATACGGTTTCCCGTCTACTTCTCCCGGCGTTCCTATCATGTCTCGTGTGTATGCTAGAGACAATTCACGATCCTGTGACGATTTTACATGGTTGATATCGTGTAAAACAATCTCAACGCGGACGTTATCGCCGTCTCTGTAGCCTTCTGACAAGATCGTACCCACAATTTCATCACGCACGTTATCCGTGTCCACAAACCCGCCTTTAGACGTTTCATGCGTCATAATGATCGGCTTCCCCTTGTAACTCGCAAGGCTCTTAGGGCAGAACACATGTTCCGGCAACCTACCCGCCCGCATAACCGATCCGTCCTCTAGCGTGTACTCAAACACCCCGCATGATGTGACTATCGGGGTGTCAATCAAGTACCCCTCCTCAGTAAAGTAGGTGCTGTCTAGCGACAAGCTATCGCGGGATATGTTATCTGACAAATCAAATCACACCCTTTCACCTTGAAGTAGCTTCTGAACGTATTTTAGCGGAGCGGGTTCATCGTCAATCAAGTTGTCAATCTCGAACTCGCCATCACTGGCAATCCCTGCCCGCACTTCGTCCGGGTCAAGAGCGCCCATTTCTACATACATATTAGCAGTCCGTGCCTTTGCCTCGTCTATCTGTGCCCGCCTATGGTCAATCTCGGACTGCTCTTTCTCGGACATACTCCACAGAGCATTAAACTTGACGGTGATATCTACACGCTCCGTCAGCTTCCCAGTCGCTAACCCCTCTTGCATGATTACATCTAGCAATATCGCAAGATTTGGCCTGTACAGTAGGTTTTGAATGCGCTCGACCTTATTGTAGAACATTTCAAAATCACTATGCCCTGTCGCGTTCATGCCATCCGGGGATTTCCCTATTAGTAACGTCTGTGGGATTTCGGAAACAGCAGACAGCCAGCTTGTCGCGGAGTGCTGCACCTCACCAACGCCTGTGATGTTAGCTTGTGCATAGCTTAAGTCCTCGGAATCTTTGTCTAGCCCTAGGAATCGAAACGCGCCCTTTAGTCGGTTAAGGCCTCGCATTCTGTTTCGCATAGCAGTTTCGCCCCGCTCCGAAGCCGCGCGGATTTCTGCTAAATTTGTCTTGAATACGCCGATCACGGATTTTTCCATCATTTCGGTCGGCAGTTCGTATGTCCGCATAAAGTTTCTAAGGGCGTGTTTTATGCGGTAATATTCTGGCAAGCCCCATAACATGTACTGTTGGAAATACGACTGTGACGCAATGTCACCATTTTTAAACACTAGACAGCGGCTTTCGTGGACACGAAACATACCGCCCGTCCGAGTTGCAACATCATAAAACTCTGGTTCTCCTATTTTCCACGGTTTTTCATAGTTAACTTGGTACGCACTCTCAAAGTCCGGCGTGGCCTCTGATCGGTCAAACACACGCAAGTCAACTATCCGTGTCGTGCTGTCCATGTCAAGCGGTTCTTCCAGTGACCCTTTGCCGTCGTCAACGAACATAACAGCTAACGCCCCACCGAACAAGCGCGACATGCTCATAGCGTCCGTCATCTTCTTAACCGCGTCTAATTCTTCTAGCCGATCTATGAAAAACTGGTCTGTTTCTTCGTCTGCTGTCCCAATTTCAAATCCGTGCTTAGTCGCTTCTTCTGTCGGGATGTTTATGATCCGCGTGAATAGCCCATTCGTTTCATATTGCAACGATAAATACATGTCACTCACAAGCTCCGGGATTTCTCCGGGCTGGAACTCTACTTCTGTGCCGCCTCGTCCGAACAAGCTAAATCACCACCTAGTGCTTCCTGAATTTTAATGGAGATCATGACAACCATATCTTGCAGTTGCGTCTCAAGTGCCTCTATTTCGTCCACTAATCGTCACCGCCGAAGTGCTTTTTCAGTAATGCGGACGCTCTTTTAGAGATATCCGGCCTGTTTTGCGAGTTCGCACGACTGATGGCGGCACGCAGCATTTGCTCCCGGTATACATATTCGCCTTTCGAAGCGTCCCAAGACATCACTGGGTACGTCTTGTTTTCTCCCAAAAACACCTTGCTTGGAATATCTTCGCGCTTCTTGCTACCCGCCGGGGTCTTCTGCCATTCGGTTAGTCCGCGCGGCTTCGCGTCTAAGTGCACCCCGCTTTCCGCAAGGAGCTTTTTAATGTGCGGATAATTCATCATATCACCAATCCATTATACTAAATTTTCCGCCCGCTTCGATCTCGTTAAATGCAGAACTCGAAGCGTCCACCATATCTTTGAGTTTCCCACTTGGGAATGATTCAAGCTGGTCTATATACGAATCATTCCATGGCGCGGTTAGAATCGCGAAGTTCCCTGCCTGCCACTGTGCAGCCATCGGCTCTGCTCTGGTCTCCTTACTTCCGCTCTCCGGCTCTGCTTTGACATTGAACCCCGCCAATAATTTTACCATGCTTTGCGCCTGTGCCTTCCCAGCTTGACCCGGGTCTTGCGGCAGCTTTATCGTGACGTTCCCGTAGGCTGCCCTGTCCTGTTGCGCGGTTAGTCTTATCTGCTCACGCACTTCGGACGCGCTCCACTGCTCGTCTTTGACATCTGCGACAATGTATGTTCCGTCTTTGCGCTTTCCCATCAGTACGCCAGACGTTTTAGCAGAACCTTTGCTCTCCTTAGCAGTCGTTGCCGCCAAGTCCCAAGCCCTGACCCACTTAACAACATCTGCCGGGACAATCGAAATGAAATTTCCGATCTGCGCTCGCTTGAAGTAGTCCCCCCCGCCTTTTGGCCTAGGCCTCTGTTGGTACATGGCCTCCCATGTGTACATCCCGCTTGTCGCCTTCGTGGTCGCTAGTGATTCCGTGCATTGCTGATCCTCCCACAATGCTTCTCCTAAATTGCGCGGATCTTCTGGGTGTTTCTCTTCTAGGTCATCCATAATCGCCGGAAGTGATATTACCTCCCACTGATCGGCGGCTGGGTCGTCCTTCATCTTTTTAAGCAACCGAGAAGCAAGATCATCTTCGTGCCATCTGGTCAATGTGAGCAATATCCCAGTGCCATTGTGCTTTCTGGTTTGCAAAACATCGGTATACCAATCCCACAATTTATCACGGTATACCGCGCTGTTCGCGTCATCACGGCTCTTAATTGGGTCATCCACAATTATATAGTCCGCAGACATGCCAGTTATGCCGCCACCTACGCCCGCTCCACGGTACGACCCGAAGCGGTCAACAACCTCAAAAATATCTGAATTGCGCAAGTAGCTACCGTTGCCAACGGTAGCTACGTTTTTGCCAAATAATCTAGTGCCGGGAAACACGCGCCCATATGCAGGGCTTTCTATCAGCCGTTGCACATCGCGGTTCATTCTGCTCGCAAGGTCAGGGGAGTAGCTTGTCGCGATTATCCGAGCGTCAGGATTTCGACCTAGGATATACCCCGGAAGCTTCCGGGACACCATCTCAGACTTCCCATGTTGCGGCGGAGTAAATACCATAAGTCTTTTAATCTCGCCAGCCTCAAATCTGTCCAAGTTCCTTGCGATCAGATCATGGTGCCAGTTGATACAGTATTCTTTCCCCGCTGACGACCCCGTGTATTTCGCAAATTCAATCAACCTCTTCCTTGCAAGGCTTAGCCGGATAGATTCTAGGTCAAGTTTCGGAATTTTCATTGTCTTGTGATTCAGCTAGTTCTGCCAGAGCGACGAGTTGCTCAACTGTCAACTCATCATATGAGCTTGTTTTTGCCTCAACCTCAACCTTGCTTTCAACATTGGTGCTATACCCATACTTACTCAATCTCAACCCCGCAAGTTGCGAAGGCGCATACTGCATCTCAAATTTCCTAAGCGCGTCAACCTCGCATTCATCCCGCATGCGCGTGACGACGGAAGCAAATTCTTCTTCATTGTTTCTTGTGTACGTGTCATAAAAGCTTGTTCTTGATATGCCAATGAATGAGCAAAACCCCGTAATATCGTATATGATTGGGGATGGGATGTTTTCGGTAATGTAGATTTCTGACCGTGGGCTAAATGTGGTTTCAATCTTCTTGTTGTTATCGCATTCCGCTTTGTATTCTTCCCAAAGCAACCACATGTCATCAGGTGTCTCGATCTTTCTTGGTCGTCCAACCTTGCGTGCTTCCTCTGCGCCTGTGTTGTTCGCAGTCTTAGGATTGGCCATCTTGTCATCTGCTCCCTTCTTAGCGGTTAATTTCGTTTTGTTTGTGTTAATGCTAAGGACACGCGCTACTCGCGCTGGCTTGCCCTCGCCTTCGGCTCGGTCTTCGAAGGTAAAAGGGCATTAGAAAAAGGCGTTCGCTTTCGCTCACGCCTTTAAGGTCTTATTACTGTCAGTTTCCTGTCAGAATTCTATTATACACGCCCATCATACGCTAAATCGGCTAATCCGTCAAGAGATTTTTCGCACAATTATTCCGCAGTTTGCATTGTGTAAACTCCCCTGCCATACGGCAACGCATGGTATGCACTCCGTAAATTCGGCGAAACTCTGGTTTGTTTTGTGGTTAAGCCAGAATGCTTTGCTCTAGTACGAGTGTGAACATGTCACGGCCTCGGTTGTTATATCTAAAGCAAAACTCATTTACATATCTCTGCATGTATTCAACAGAGACGTGGTGATAGATTCCATACACCCCGCGCTTCAAAGTAGCCCAAAAGCTCTCAATATTGTTGGTGTGAACACCTTCCGCAGAGAACGCCTTTGCGTGTCCTCATTAAAATATCCACCCTGTATAAAGCTCTACCAGCCGATCAAACGCCTGTTTCGATTTCTTGTACGCCTGCGTGTCACCGTAGTTTAGGCGTTCCATAATGCGCTTAATCCCATTCTTTTTATCCTTCTCTATCCGCATGACTGTTATCATGAACCGCTCATCACATGTAAGCCGATCCCACGCCAGATTGAAAAGGTGCATAAATGCCTCAGACTTTTTGTAGCCATGTTGTATCATGGATTTTGCGTCTATCACGCCCGCAATAGCACCTTCAGGGTCACCGCCACCGCGCGAACTCACTACAATGCTTGTGCTTTTTAAATCGTATAGCTCCCCTTCTAGTTCTTCCGTCAGCGTTCTTCCGTTCTCTATTCGCCATTCATGGTCAAGGTACTTGTCTAGTGCACGTTGTGTCCATTCTTCGCGTGGTATATTCTCAAGAAACGCCTGCATGACCATTGTTGATTCCATAAAATCACCCCTACATATGGTATTTGTTAGTTTCGTACATTATACTGTATGTAGGGGTGATATGTCAATTCATTCTTCTGCCGCTTTTCTGCACTCCGGGCATATATCAATCCACTCTGTGCCCTCTTTTTCTGTTTTCCACCCTGCCCCCCACTTGACTGTTGATAATTCGTGAAAATCCTGCCCCGCGTCAAGCTCTGTGTCATAGCATATGTCGCAGTGAACGGTGTAAAATTTTCCAATCCCGTACACGTATTTAGTATCTAGGCTCATCCATCACACCCCCGTTACCGGATTTGCGGCATTCCACCGCACTATCGCAGATTCAATGTCAAAAGCTAGCTCGACTATTTCACAGTCTATGCATGTGATTGTTAAAGTTCCTTCGCGTGAACATAAATTACATTGCGGAGATTTTTTGCAAACAAAACATACGTTCACATTTTCAAAAATATTTGAAATTCTTGTATAATTATTCATAGTTCTTTTCAAACCTTTCTTGTTTTCCCATCATGCATTCCTGCCCATGCCACAACAAATCAATCGACATATTCATGTTATACAACATTTTTTCTGTTGCCAATTTATGGGCGTCCCGCGACGCTTCGAACCCATAGCTATTTCTTCCTAATTCGTAGGCAGCGCGGAGTGTTGACCCGCTTCCGGCGCAAGGATCAATCACTACATCGCCGTAGTCTGTAAAAATATCGATCAGGCGTTTTAGCAAATTCACGGGTTTTTGAGTTGGATGGATTTTCTCTATATCGGTATCTTTCACAAACTCGAACCAGTTAAGAATCATATTGCCGTTATTGCGGAATTTGGGCAATTTGCCACGGTACAGCACCAGCCCATACTCAGTCGCGCCCACAATCTTCATGTTCGCCTTTAGGACTTGCGCAGATGTTTTCTTGATGAAAACAAGCGGGATGTGGTTTTTAAACCCGTATCGTTTCGCAGTCTCGATCACCATATTTAGTTGTTGGAACGCGCAGAACACGACCATGCACGGTGATTGCCCGGCTTCTTTCGGCTCTTTCTTTAGCAAATTATATGAAAAATGGAAAAATTCTACAATGTTAAAGTTCTCATCCGTCCCGAAAAATGCCTTTCCCGCTTTGTCGCTCTCACCGTTTTTATTGTCTCCGTCCTTGTACCACTCTGGGCTAGACGCATAGGCATTGCTTGACAGATTGTACGGGATGTCGGCAACCAAAAGCTGTGCCTTCGGGATGTTATACCGCTTGTAGTTTTGGAAATTATCGTGGTACAGTTCACATTTGATCTCATTCATACAATCACTTCCGTTCTTCTTCGATCCGCCTAAGCTCTGCTTCGAGCACGGCAATGATTCCCGGAATTTCTATCTCCGGGATGATAACGGTTAGGCCGTAGATGACAATCTCCACACAATTCTCCGGGTCGTATCTATCCTGCCCGCGACAACAGCAACAAGGCGGCGCATTTTCGGCTACATCGTGATACTTGCAGGTACTGCACAGTTTACTCATTTTCAGGCTCCTTTCTTAGCAGTAGTTGCAGTGCATTCCGCGATGGTGGCTACGGAAGATATTCACAATGCGCGTCACGCCCTCGAGTGGGCATACACGTCTATGTCCGCCGCCAAAAAAAAGAGCATGTTCGCACTGAATGAGCGGATACAGTATCATGCAAGCTGGCTCACCATTCGACCAGCGGATCAGTTCGTCAAGGACGACATCTCGGTAAGGCTGGTGAACCCTGCCACCTTGCCATGCGAATTGTCCCGGCGCAGTAACTACACCTTCAATCGTTGACGCAAACCCGCGCTCAAAACGATTAAGCACGACGCGAACAATAGGTCGGGCATGTTCTGGGTGCAGCCCTCGCATTTCGCGCCACACCATACGACTGATAAGATCGACCGTCGAATCATCCCACAGATCAAGGCGGTATGCGTAAGGACTAATCTCAAGGTTGATCCACATGTCGCCTCGCCAAGTTTCAATGCGTTTCCAGCCGTCATCACGCGTTTCTAGCACGGTCACATACTGTGGGCTGTATCGTCCCAGCGATGGGCTACCCGGCGTCGCGTGGACACTGAAACTCTGCGGGATATGTACGCGATCTGGGGTTGTTGCGTTTGCGGTTTGCGTTCCGCCACAGATAGCCAGAGCCACCAATGCTATAATAATCGCCCCGCCGATCAGCACGGCTTTACTACGCTTATCCATTTTGCACCTCCACGCTCTGCAAAAACGTCTCGCATTTCACCGATACGTCAATCCACGCGCAATCATGCACACGGTTGTTAGTCGAATCGTTCCCTTCAACGCTGATCCTGCCAATACTCTTAGCGACACTCTCAACTGCTTCCCGGCGACTGCACACCACGTTATGGGCGCACACATCGCATGGTACGTTTACTTTCTTGCTCATTATTACCCATCCCTCCTATTCCAATTTTCAAGCACTTCATTTGCCCCTGCCAGATTCGAGCTAACATGACAGGTGAAACAACGAATGTCGCAACAACCCGCTCCAACGCTATTCGTAATAACAAATCTAGCTTTTCCACCACAAAACGGGCAGTCTTTAACCGAATCTTTTAGTTTGCTGGTTTCTTCAATGAGCAAATCAACTTCCATATCTGTCACTTCTGCGTACCTTCCATTTCATTAATTTTTCGCTGAATATACCACACGGCTTTTCTGTAGTCCTCAATCTCCGTTTCCACAGACTTCTTCCCCGCGCGGCTTAGATACTTTATGGCGTTCCCGATCACACCGCACTTGTGTTCGATCTTAGACTAAATGTGCGGTTTGTCCGATCTTCATATGTTTTTTTAGCTTTTGCGTAAACTATCGGTAACACAGTAAGGGGAATTTTTTCAATCGTATCATTCTCCGGGTTCTTTGAAAATATTTTGCAAGATTCCGCAACCTTCTCTTGGTCATTTTCGCACAGCTCATTTAGCATTTGTGTGATCGCTAATTTTTGATATTCCTGCGTCTCTTTTTCTGCTTGAGTGCCTCTTTTCTTCTGTTCACCAACTTTCGTTCTTCCGTCATTGTCCGGGTCATCCTTTGAGGTGGGCACATGGAAATATTTCATAAGGAAATATTTCTCCGCATATGTTAAAGCTTTCCCTACGCCTTTTTCCCCAGCCAAATCGACGCCTTGCGCATAAAACGGTATTTTTCTTGTTTCACCGGTTTCAACATCGACCCACGTAAATATAATATCAATTTCTGTCATATATCTTGTCGTCCCGGATCGCGTAGTCCCCTCATGTAGGATGTGTCCAGCAATTGATGGCTCCAGCAAAAGCTTTAACTCGTTCATTTTCGGCCTGATCGTGCCCAGCACTCCGTCAGAAGATACATATTTATATTTGTCGGATTTGTTTTCTCCATCTTTAACAAATGTGTCCACAGCAACCTGTATTGCAAGCAACTTTTCTAAAATATTCATACAATCCGCCCCCTTGGATGTTTTCTATTTTTTCTTTCTTTTAATTTCAATAAAAGATTTACATCTTCATCGGATATTTCGACATCATAAGGTCGATATTCACCTGTGTTCATGAATTGTATTATCTGTAGGGATTCAACGTGTATGCCATTTTCTTCGCAAATCTTGCGGTAAGCATTTAGTTTAGCCGAGACGCTCGATTTATCGACCGATGATACAAACTTATTGTCTGTGATCGTCAGAATTCCGTTAAACAGGCAAATCAAGTCTGGTGTTCCTGCAATCCCCAAGATTTCACTCGCGAACGGCTTTTCTATGTATATTGGTATTATATCGTTCTCTGCTAAAAACTTCACGATCCCATCAACATATGGTTGATATTGAGCTGGGTATTCTCCATCGACATTCTCGCCACTTAAAATAAGTTCTATTACTTTGTGACATATCACGCCCCTCTCTGCCGCAACATCTAAGGTATTTCCCATACATTCGTCTATATTCAGACTAGACATAGATTTTGTTAATTCTGATACGCTGGTTAATTCCGTTCCGTCAAGCTCATATCGGTGCTTGTCATCATAAAATAGTAGTTGTGCCACTCTTAAAACCTCCCATATTCTTAACCCTCCCAGAATTTTCTAAATGTGTCCCCGCCAAATGACCCAGTTGTTAATGTGATAATCTCTTCCGGGGTATAGCATTCTTTTATTTCTTTTTGGTCTTTTATGAATTGCT
>Ga0123352_10003267_pt1 | contig 23343 bp, 16 predicted proteins | sample TergutLab28metaG_FD_89700 | JGI IMG/M metagenome (GOLD analysis project Ga0123352, IMG submission 89700) | Labiotermes labralis P1 segment gut microbial communities from Petit-Saut dam, French Guiana - Lab288 P1 | ecosystem: Host-associated > Arthropoda: Insects > Digestive system > Gut ...
ATCCCACCTCCTGGAGATCCATCCTAATATTGTCCACCCATCTACGCCTAGGTCTCCCCAGTGGTCTCCTTCCCTCCGGTTTCCCCACCAAGACCCTATACACCCCCCTCTCCTCACCCATACAAACACAGATCGAGAATATTTATTACTTTTTACTGTTCCACAAAAAAATAGTTGTGCGAGATAGCCTTAATCTTTTAAAGCCGGAGACTTACTCTATGTACCACCAGCTTTAGCAATCAGACATTTTTCTGCCCACAACGCATGTATGTGTTTTGCGTCTATCTCAGAACAAACAGCGATTATTTCTATATACTGCATTAACTTATCTGTTTTTATGACCAAGGCAGAAAGTGTTTACTGCGCGGTACGAACTGAGTCTTTAAATCACACAGCTACATTTTCGCCCTCAAAAGGTTAACGTTAAGTCTTACGTACCGCGCCTGTCTTGTTTATTTCTCTCGGTATTTTCAAGGTGAAAATTCCGCAGTCTAAACTGAATTAGACCAGCGCTCTAAGTGTCTGCTGGAGAATCATTCACGGACATGTGTGTCCATTCATACAGAACAGCCGTATTTTTAATATTAAATACTTCCGCCATATTACGCCCCGTAGGTTGGTAAATACGAATGTTTGTGTCGATGTATGTGCCCCTTCCTTCTCTAGATGTATGTGTCCTTTGTGACACATACATCTAGAGAAGATATAGGGTGTACGCCAGTTTGACAGAGGTCATCCCGTTGTGTAGTAACAAATTTGTATAATGTATTATATTCCGTCAATACACAACTATGTGTCAGTACAGTGATATTATATATACACTCAGGTCACATTATGACAACATGTTTCGACCGTAAACCGTCATCTTCAGGCCAATAGAGAACATTTTAAAGGTAAAATAAAGTGAGAACTCAATGGGATCCTATTAAGTGCTCACTTTATTGAGTGTATATATGTATAATATCACTGCTCTGATATATTGTGTATTGACGGAATATCGTACACCATACAAATTGTTACAACACAACGAGATGGCCTCTGTCAAATTCACAACCAGTCAAACACGCTCCATCTATCGACACAAATGGGATCCCATTGAGTGCTCACTTTATTATACCTTAAAAATGTTCTCTACTGGCCTGAAGATGACCGTTTACTGCCGAAACATGTAGCCATAATGTGACCTGAGTGTATATATAATATCCTGTAGTGATATATAATTGTGTACTGATGCAATATAATACATTATACAAATTTGTACGCTAATTACTTAGAACAATAAACCCACTTTTACGCGTTTTTTTAAAATAACTGAATTTGATCCCATTTTAATAAAATATAAATCCATACTCAGTGACTGTATAAAAAGCATGGGACTTTTTATAATATGTAGTGGTTCACCTGTCTGGTTTGACAGATTGTTTAGTTTCTTATTACCCTTGTAATTTACCTTGAAGATGGTCTAGACGGCGATTGAAACATGTTCGTTAAATACGGTATGTGATAAACACGTTATGCACGGTGCATTTATTGGTCATGTTATTTAAACTGAACTATACTTACGTTATGTTAAACTTTAGAACACTAAAGCATATTTAATTAACGTACACAAATTCAGTTCCCACGTCAATCTGAACATACTTTTTCTCCATTACAAAAACCAGTCAGTTACCGTTGTGTAGGGAAAAAAATCCTAGTTTATTTCGAGAACACAGGTACTAGCAGATAGACTGTGCGGGCAAAACAGTGAGTTTTTAATGCTAAGACATATGACATATATAATTACCACTGAACCACAGAGGATCAATGCCGTGATTACGCACAGTAGCACGTGGTTTCAGAAAACTTTCCAAGAGATAGTCGGATGAACCATGGAGGGCCTGCTCCATAATAATTAGGCAAGTACGTGACGTCACTGTTTTACCCGTTCGGATTAAATACAAGAGGAACTGGAAGGAGTGGAAGAAATATTTAACGCGAACTCGCCGCAGATACCGAAGTGTTATGTTGGTACGTCTGTCTTGAAAATGCAGCATATGTGAAATTATCAGAGGAATTTTTGTCGTAAAATATGTTTTTTCGAAAGAATTTCTTTACAAATTTCAGTAAGTTTAAAATTTCTATATGTATAATTAATTTAACACCAACATTTTGGTACAATTTCTGTCTCTTGCCGTGAAAATCGACGATTTAAATGCCACATGTGATGACGTCCCCCTCTCTACATCTCTCATAGCTGACCCAGCCACCCGCCTCCACCAATAGCGCCTACTGCTGTTTGGTTCGAAAGGCTTTAATTTTTTTTCGTCTTGTTTCCTTAAAATAAGAAATAAAAGACGAGCTTCAACACGCGCCCGACCAGTTCCGTTACTGCAGGTTGCATATGTTGAAGTCAAGTGGATTGTTGAAGTACAGTCATAACAAATACTTGGTTACGAACCACACATAAGCAAGAATGTACGAAGCACTATTTTCAAGTCTTACTGTACTTTTGTCTCCAGACAGACTATAAAATGGCAGTCATAAAAATGACAGAGATTTTACATCCATACTTTGCCTTTCTGTGTTATGATGCAGAATAATTGGAGAGGTAGTTTCATCCTGAACACGATAATATGAATCTGTGAACTTTGAGTGTGTGTGTGTGTGTGTGTGTGTGTAAAATCCACTAGAATAGAATTTCCAGGTTGTAAAATGTTAAAGAAAAGAAATCCCATTGCAGGCCTGGACAGGCCCTGAGGGTTCCAGGAGATTTGAGGCTCCCAGATTTCAAGACAGTCGGCACATAAAGGTGGTAAAGTTGTCAGTCCTACGCACCGGCCGCCTTTACCCCCAGGAAATATTCCTGGTACTCATTTCTGTTAGAGGCTGAGTCGACCCCAGGCCCATAGTGCGGCCGGAAGGATTATGTCAATGGAAAATTCCATTGACACCATCGGGAATCGAACCCGCGACCTTCCGCCTTGTAGCGCAGTGCCACAACCAACTGCGCCACCGCGTGCCCCACCTGTAAAATGGGAGTAATTTAACATCACAGAACTTCCCTGCCACGCAAGATCTACAAAATGCTGTGGCAACGCTTCGGGTAACGTTTGTCAAATATACTGTATGTGCGTCTTAGGTTAACTCTTTGAACAATGAATGATGGGAGATAAGAAGTAAAGGCAGGGTTTAGTGGGAGACGTTATATTTACTACACGAGGAAGAAGAAAAAAAAATTATGGCTCTGAAGGCCGTCAGGCAGTACACGCTCGTCCTTCTGGTAAAGTAGGCTGGAGACAAGGTAGAGCCTCGGGGTGTGCGGAAGGCAAAGGAAGTGGACTGTACGTGAATACAGCAGTGGAAATAATTTTGGCATTGCGACTGACTTCGACATTTTGACAACGGTGGGAAGAATGCGTTCTGGCAAAAATTTTTTTGAAGTTGATTTTGAGAGGGCTGTTTGAGAAGCATGCATTGCAAAGCGGAATTTTGCGTAGGAACTCGGCATCTTCTGTAGGACAGTCAAACACACAGATCGAGAGTAAAGTAGCAGGGTTATTGAAACTACATATACAAACGCTTTTCTTTCTCCACACAGAACACAGTCTATCTAAACTGTGAAGGCTGTTCGGTGAATGATGTTTAGGGAAAGAGTCGCTAGTACGCTGAGATTCACTGGAACACTTAAAATCCCTGTGTAAAATGCAGAGATTCTTTATGTGACAGGGAGCGGTACATATATATTTACCACTTTAGGCTTTAAATGTTTCAGTCGCTTTTGATTGGCTTGTGACAAAACAATGGTGGACATATAATATGATACATGATATGGTATATGATATGGTATGATATGATATATGATATGATATGATATGATATGATATGATATGATATGATATGATATGATATGATATGATATGATATGATATTACTTACTGGAATTGGGTTTTCACCCGGTGAAAGTGGTCGGTAAACTTGTACAAATTAGGAAAGAGACAGCTATATACAAAAGGAAAAACAATACACAAAGCAATGCACAGAAAACACAGGATACACAAAATAGAAAACAGGCATAAAAACAAGAAAACAAACATAAAAAGAATATTAAAAATCATAAGTCGAGTAATTATAAAATAAAACAGAGAAGCAAATTAATAGTGAAACAATGTACTACACAGAACCTACATACAGCTACATAACTATAAATCAATGACTATACACACATTTCATCAAAGATCTTCACTTCACTTCACACGGAGCCATTTTGCACTATCAGATTGTCTAGCAAAGGCAAACAGAGATAATGAGTAGTCTGCACGAAACTGTTGTATTTATAACATCGAAATTCGGGTGTGTTTGGCGGCAGCGGACTGCTGCTGACAGCGAGCAACCCAAAAGACGAGGCAAGACTCAATGGTCCAAGTAATTCGACACTTCCACTGCTGAAGACCTCTCATCTCATTACGCACTGAGTGCATTTTTAATTTCTGAGCTTCTGAACTTGTTCATCTATATATAAAGCGACTACAAGAGGCCTTTACCATTCTCGAAGTCGACTGTGTAGCAATAAGACAAGATACATCATAAACTGCGGATACTAAATTGTAATCGTCAGTGTTTTGAAACAGAACAGTTTAATGTGTGAAAGTTCTGATGTTGTGTCTTACCAGATTACTCAGAATCAATCTCCAAAATGATAAAGAACGTTCATGTTAATCCTGTTTTTTGGCCTTTAAGATATGCTATTTTACTTCATTGCTCGACAGGAAGCTTACACCACCTGCATTTAACAGAATGCAGGTTTGAAGCACTTTAAGGTTGGGATTATGAGAAGAATTAGCTATTTTAAAGAAGTCTGTTCGTAAAACATTCACTGTATTCTTCCGTTCTAATGAAACTCACAAAAATCGGCCACTTGTTTTGTAAAGGCAAAAAATCTGAATCGATGAAATCAAAAGGGTCATTTAGGCATAGATGGGAGAATATAATTAATATATATCCTACCTTCAAATGGAGATGGTTACGAATGAAATTGGAAAGTTCGCTAAGAAGCATGAAGAAAGGCTCCACCAAGTCAACGTCGAAGCGATCCAGCTGCTCGACAACGGTGAACTGGTGCGAAGGCTTGAAAGAAAAAAACTTTCTGACCTGCTGCAGTGATCATTAAAAGCAGAGCACAGTGAATTGCATAATAAATACTATCAGTGTGTGATAAAAACAGGGCCCAGTGTTAGTGCAGTGATCACCGCCAACAAAGGAAAAGACAGTGCGTAAGCACAACAAAACTAAACAGGTGGAACCGCTGGGCGACACCTGAAGTTAATATTCATTTAGCAATATAAGTCAGAGCAAAATAGCTGATTAGTCTTAAGACTAGGTGTTATTGTTATTAAGCGCCGATATGTATTTTAATTATATATATACATATATATATATGTGTGTGTGTGTGTGTGTGTGTGTGTGTCTTAAGGAATAGTTTATTACGATGCACAGTGAAATTAGGTCTTCTCATTTCTGGGTTGTTAGGCAGCGTAGGTCGGTAGTCACCGAAGTTACGGAACAACCTATCGATTCCATCTTCATTGGCCACACGGTCGACTGCTTAGTCCTTGGACTGATTGAACCTGGAAGATGGGACTGATATGTTGCCCGAAACATCGGTAACTAACTACCAATTTGCGTTGCGTAACTTCGCAGAAGAGCGAAAATCTTATTTACACGGTGGTGGAAGCCTGAAATCACGCATCCTACAGAGAAGCCATCTGACACAGCCTAGGGGGCCTGTAGCGTGTTCCTGCGAATATTGTAGTGAACATTTTAGTCCCATTAAAAATGAGGAATTTCGTGACCATCCAACTAACTATTACTTTTAACAGATGCATTTTGCTACGAGGAATTAGATGCAAACATTTGTTATTGCGTCCCTATAGGTCTGCACGTCTTCCTTACCAAATAGTCCTTTTACTAAATTTCTTATCACCTGCCCATGTAATCCGTTCAGCTACGTCATTGACTTTATATAATTTACGAAAAATAATTATTTATGTTAAATTCAAGGTGGGGGGGACCGCGGTAGCACAGTGGTTAAGGTGCTGTGCTACAAATCGGAAGGTCGCTGGTTCGATCCCAGCTGGTGTCATTGGAATTTTTAATTGACACAAAATCCTTCCGATCACACCATGGCCCTGGGGTCGACTGAGCGTCTAACAGAAATGAGTACCAGGAGCATTTTCTGGGGGTAAGGGCGGCCGGTGCGTAAGGCTGACAACCTTACTAACATCCTGTGCCGTTGTCATGAAATCTGGGAAACTCAACTTCCTCGAACCCCTCTGGGCCACTCCAGGCCCGTAACGGGACTGGTAAAAAAAATTCAAAGTATATAATTATTTATGTTAAATACGAAGTACGTAACAAGTTTTGTGTTCTGAGACGTGCAAGAATAGAGCTCTGAGTTTGACTTTGGTATAGTCGATAGGTAGCTACGACACAACCTTTCAGACACATCTCCTGTTACACTTCTCCCCAGAAAATGGAGGCAGTTTCTTTCTCCGAAAAGCATACAACACCAGCCAATGAAATGAACAGTTTTCCAAAATTAATATTTAATTTATAATTTCTGGTATCTCCTACATGTTTGGAACCTCTTGGTTTCATCCTCAAGGAGACAGTGGTGTATACAATATGGTATGTTGTACACGCATCCTATCCACCAGACTGCTCTCACCAATGCACGTAAAACATACCTATTGCATATACAACTGTCTCCCTGAGGATGAACTCACAAGGGTCGAAACGTGTAGGAGACACCAGAAATTATCAATTAAATATTAATTTTAGAAAATTGTACATTTCGTTGTTTTGTGTGGTATAATTATATCACAATACACTGCACAAAAAAAGACATAAAATTTCTCCGACACGTTTGTAACAATTTCCAACACAATGCGACCCCACATACCGGAAGACCATAATCTCGACAAAAAGTTATTTGGGGTTTTGACGTGCAAAAATTTAAATGGAGAAGCGATTATGGACAGCTTGTGTTTGTATCAACGGGGGCAAGTTTCGGTAGAGCGCACGGTTCGGTAACAGATGTTTGAGAGACGAAAAACTGGGCTTGTGATGAAGAACAGTTCATATTAGATGGGAATATACTGAAGTCCGTGGCCTCATCAACAACAGAAGAAGTTGCACTTTGCATGCCGTAAGTAACGGAGAAAATATATGAAGCACAGTTTTTACTAAGCAGGTAGTTGCCGCTCTGATGCGTTAAACAGTTCCCCACATTTTACGGAAGATTATCCTGAGCACTCTACCCCCAAAAATTAGGTCAATTATTTAAAAAATAATCGGTTTTATTGCCGATTAAATATTAGCCAACTAAACATTATGGCAAAGAACACTTAGAATACTGTTCCAGTAAATGTAGTTATTTGTGTGTAGCACAATATACGTCAGAACAATGAACAGGTGTTCTAAGGCTGTTCGCATAATGTCCTGTATTGCAGTCAGATAATACAATGGAATTTCGGAACTTGTGCCAAGTGTGAAGAACATTCCAGGGTGCTGGAATAGAAACCGTATCGTCTCATAAAGGACGACAGGAGAGGTAGGCGAAACTCGTAACCGGGAATTCTTAATATTTACATATAAATGTGACCTTAATGTTGCCGCTTAGGTAGCCGTTCGCTCACGGAATGAAAGAAGTTTGCTACGTGAAATGAGTTCAACAGAATACTTGGCAGCAAGCCGCGAATGCGAGTAAAAGCCACTTCCAAAGTATTACGCAGTCTAGGATCACGTAAAAATAAAAACACGTCAAATGACTTGTTAAATCCTGGTGGTAAATATACCGTCTACTATCTACTTTCACAATAAAATCTCTACTTTTACCCACGCAGTTTATTTACATGTTTCGAAAGATCTTCGTAGTAAACAGCGATTATTTATCTAAACAGAATTAAAAAATGTTAAAATATTGGTTGTTATAATGTAGAAGGGCTGTGTTCTTCGTGAGGTAGGAGCTGAAGTTTACGTTCTGTAGAAAAACTTCAGGCTTTAAACGGTTAAAATTCGTTTATTTATTATGGCCTAAGCTCACGGTTTTTTATTCTTATAAGGCAGTTTGCAAAGTGTTGCATATTTGATGGTAATCATATCACAAAAGAGATCAGTTGGTAAAACCAAGCATCCGGCAATAAGAAGAAATGTGAATCCATTTATATATCGTAAATGCATGCAGCTACGTTACTGAAGTCACGTAATGTAGGCATATTGCGAAGTCGTGTTATCAGAATGTCAACAGATAAAGAAAAGATCATAATTAGTATGTAAGACTTCCTCCCACTCACCGCTGAACGTCGTAATGTCAGAAGACCGCTTCCAGTATGGTGACTGTTTGCGAATACACGTATAACGAATAAGCGGCCACAAACAGGTGATAAACTGTCGTTCTTCGGCTTGGGAAGTGGCCGAGGACTAACAACTCCTCGCCATAAAAAAAGTGACATGTTACCTTTATGTGCAATCTGTACAAAGACATTATTAGCAATTCAGATTATAGAGCTTGGAATGATAGGATCATGGGTGAGTGTTAGCTGAAATGAATGTGGAAGGACATGAACTTGACCAGCTGCTCACATTTTTCCGAGCAATATACGTGACACCTCAAAATTCTAGGGGACAGAAGGGTGACATGGAGTAGGTTACTACTGAGGAGCACTAAATATTAGGTGCCAGCGGGAGAAATTTAGTCGCCCGGTTAATCTGGTTTGTCCTAATTTGAAGTACAATTCCTGTATTTGCAAAGACCGGACAGAGAAATGCCAGAAATTACCTCACCTAGTACGTCGTTTTCCTGCCTGAGTTTTAAACCCGGTAACTTCCGAATTTGACCGGCAAAGTGAAAAATGTAGCGCACGGCTTTATACATGCATTCACCGTTTGGTGCGACTAAATTTGGAAAATATTACATAAAAGGGATGTTGCTAATTTGCGGGTTTAATCTTCCTGTAAGAAAGTTGTCAAGTTTCATGTTACTGTTGCCAGATGAAGAATGATGAGACTGCCGAAACCTGCACGACACAGGGGCGTACAGGAATACGTGCGAAATGTTGAAGTTGGACAACATGAAAGGTAGAAATCACTCGCGAGGTTAATATTAAATTCAGAGACGAAACATTTTGACTCAAAGACGTGACCTTTCCTTATACATTTACTTAAATTATTTTGTGTAAACAAGAATGTACGACGTCATGGGGCTGGTTATGTTAATCCATGATGCCGGAATTCAGAATTTCAATATTTTGTTTAAAATGCTCGCCAGTCCCCGTACTTAAAACGCTTCATCATAGCTTCTCATTCTGCAAGTCTTTTTTTTTTTTTGGTATGTAAATTTCCTTTTAAAAACCTGTTACAACATAAACAACTTGGCGTTGCATACTTGATTACCCCACGAGTAAATATCTTTGCAAGTGCACCTGCCCTTGTTTCCCTTTAAACGATAGACAGTACATTAACATGGAATCAGAATATGCACTTGTGTGTGATGACACCGTCTAGTCTGCTAAGGATACCAGTATATCGAAAGAACCTTCTGCTTCACTCTACGACGCACTTGAAGTTCGCAGTCTGAATCTCTGTTACATTGAGAATCCCAAATCTCATACCCCAGCATGAATGGTCTGGAAGACGGTGAAGGCAGTCTAAGGACTTAACGTGGAACCAAGGAAGAACTTAAGAGACATGCAGGTCTGTCTATCCGTCCGTAACACGTTTGTCGGATAAAATAACACCTTTCAACAATATTCTTTATTAAGGTGGCAGTCATGAAATCCCTGTCGTACAGAAACCGACGGCTGATTACCGTTCGCAAGAGCCCACTAGCCGAACATTGTCTGAGCCAGACGAAAACACCTCACACCCTTTTGCCATACTCCTTTAAGATCGATTTTAGTGTTACCCTTGCATCTTCAGGTAGAAAAATGACCTACTCAAATTTCGTGGGCGGCCCCGTGGCTGGTATATTTTGAAGAAGAAAACACATAATTTCCTTACCGCGAATCGAACACCCGGTTGTTCAGCCCATGGCCCAGATACTAGAGGAAGTTCGAGCTAATGAACACATTATAATACTGCCAGCCTTGCCCACAGAGTTGCCGTTTTGTAACTCGAGGAGGGAATAATTAGCAGAGAATGTTTTTGTAATGAACCATGAAAGATAGACTACTGTAGCCAGCCATTGTAACATACCTCATGATGGTGAGACGTTCTTTTTTGAAAGGCAAAGACCATTTATATACAGCTACTTGGTTAATGTATAGGAAGAAATAAGTAAGTAAGTGAAAAGATATATTAACTTGATAGGTCAACTCGTATCTTTCGGTAAGTTCGTTGTTTTGTTTTATTAAACTGATGGAAGAAAACAGTTTGAGGAGAAGAAGGGGGTAAGAGAACTGTGAGGCAGCTTTTATCATGCATGAATAAGTTAAGTGGACACGGCTTGGTGTCGTGTGTGTGTGTGTGTGTGTGTGTGTGTGTGTGTGTTTTGGAACGAGAGGCAGGCAGCAGCTGCTGGACCATAAACAGCGAGGGATATTGGATGTACAGTAGCTGAACGGGCCTCTGAAGGTACCTACAAGAGCTAAAAGTGTCATATCACGACATGATGTCGTATGGTGGAGCGGAGGTATAGCTCCACGCAATTTTAATGTCCACACAGAGTGGAGGTGAGAAGTAAGGTTCGCGGCACTTCAACCTCGATGAAAAGCCCGCAGTACCCATTAGATAGAAGGCTGGGTGGTTACCGGAACAGGTGTCGACGCTGTTCTGCTGAGAGTAGATTCCTTGGACATCCAGCCTACTGCCGGTAGAACTAAGTGTAGCGTAGGTAGCTAATAGCAGAGAGCACAGTTTCTGATCCGATACTCGCTCGGTTATTGAAGAAATTCCCTTTCTTTTATGGAACTGGAACTTTATTGCTGTGTTCACAAGTACTTGCAATAGAGCCACTCAAACCCAGTCCATATTTTCATATGTTGTTTCCTTGCAATGAGAGTTTGTAATATTCCCCATCTAAACCTAGGTCATGTCGTTCCAAGTTTTCTTTTACGTGTGTCATCTGTCTCAGAATTAAGCTGTAAGCTTGGGTTAATGGTGGGCCGGACGGTTCGGGGAACGAATCCGGGCGGGGGCGAGATTTACCCCACACGTCCCGACCGGTCCTGGGGCCCACTCACCCTCTTATACAATGGGTACCGGTTCTTTTTCCCAAGGATATGGCGTTGACCACCCACCCCCATCTAGAGCCCAGGTTAAAGAAAGAGTAGAGGCTTCATGGCCGGTTCTAGGGTGAGCTTTACCTTTACCTTGTATTAACGTGAAGTGTTTTTGCAATGTCTGTTGCTGACTTGATACATAGGGTCACTACATACTCTGCATTTACTGCAACTTCTTCATTTAGGAAAACTTTCTAGTGAACAGCTTATTTGATAGAGAACAAGAAAGCTAAGCAATAAAATAAACAGATCTGATTACTGCAAAATTGCGAACATGTCTTTTGTTTGGCGTGAGCTACTGTAAGAAAGAGAACTCAACAATTATATGGAATTTGTCACTCTCTTGCTGTTGCGTTACCTTGGTTCTTAGTTGGGGTGGGGACTCCACAAAACGTAAATGTGGCAACACTCTTTGCAGGCGTAACCTATCAGGGGAAAGGGACACGATCATCTTTAAGAAAGAGCGGTCTGGGACGAAGTTTCAGAAAATAAGAGTTTGAAGAAAAGAGTGGTTAGTAATGAAAGAAGGTTTTGTTAGAAACGGTACAGTTGGTATATAAGTGTGAACTCCCTGTAGGAACAGGAGAGAGACTATTTCGTGTCGAGTGTGTAATTGGCTTCTACTTCAAGGCCATTATTATCTGCAAGGTGCTACTCATTTAGTTCTTCCATCATTTTTTACAGTCTATCCTTTTCTATATTTCGGTGTATACTTATCAAATGTTTCCCATATCATAGATTTCTTTAGGTTTTCATGCCGAAAATTGTTCAGGTAGTGGTCTTCCGGTCTGCGACACCGCGTAGGTTTCGGTTTCGGAGGAGTATGCTGCCTCCATCTTCAGGGTCGAATTGAGTAGAATGAGTTTGTAGCTGTGCTATGTATGTAGGTTGCAAGGAAGGGCAGTTCTATACAACAGTATATACTTACCAAAATACACGATGTCACAGCCGAGAGTGTCACAAACTGATCTTCACAGTCATGAGAATGAAATGGCCCTGGTAGTTTCCTGTGTTATATATAATTATCACAACTAACAACAATTATTTCCCCAAACAATATAAACCAACTTCTCTGCGTAATAGGGCCACCGTTTTTTCTTGATGTTAAACTAATTTTTCAATAATATTTAGATGAAATATGTGCGTCATATGGTTGCATGCTGTTTCAACCAGCAGAGTCGATGAATTTTTTATGCAGGGGTAGAAGAAAATTATGTTGGATTTTTTTCAGAATCACTTCATAGGGCTTCAAATGTTGGTTTAATGTTCTTAAAAGAACAAGACAGTAATTAACAAACATGTACAATTCGTTCACGAAATACAGCATGTGCTTCCTACCGTTTATGCAATAAATCCGCACAAACAAGTGCGTAGCCGGTTTGAATCTTGGCCAGGCACAGGCTAACCAATTGTTCACCATGAATTTTCTCAGTCCCTTATTTAGAATAACCCGATTAATCCACACGTGTTTCCTTCCACATCCTTTCCAATTCATCACTCACTGGTCATCCTAACAAGTTCGCTTTATGGGCTGCGATATTGACAACATTCAGAAATTTAATCACGAGAAGGAAAATCCAGAAGCACGGTGTAGCATTATTTTTCACGGACAAGAGAAGAACTTGAGATCAGTTTCAGGAACAAACAACAAAAATATTCAGTGCGTTGCGACCTTGTGACCTTTCTACAGATACCTTTAGGATAATTCCAGAAATTGAATACACGCTGCAGGCAATAACACGGACAGGGTAACATTACAATGTTGTCATTTTAAATCGCAGTGTGTAGATGGCCTTGGAGTCATATCTTGTACACACAGGTTTAGGTATTTGTAGAGTTAGGCCTACACAGTTAATTTCGCTGTTCGTCACAAATCAAAGAAAGCACGTTTGGTATTCCGAAATTTGTAAAGTCCGGGAACATGTTATCGGCACTCCTGAATGTCGTGTTTCCTACATTCCTGAAATTTCGTGCTTGGATTTAGACGGCAGAACACTAAATAATGCACGCCGTTTCGTGGTGTACAAGCTAATTATTTCAGATGTTTCTCTGTTACATACAATAAACGTGATTATTACGCAGGGCCGTGAATGTGATGGTACCGTTTACCAAACACAGCTTTTAAGATAATAGTCTGTTTCCGTCACCATATCTAAAGGTCCACACTTAAATGTTATATAAAAAAACACTCTTATGCAACACATATCCAGCTTTTCCAGGTTAGTAGTTTTGGATTTGTTAACAAGCTATTATCAGAATATTTGACTTCCAATACCGTCCAGTGACAATTTATCCTTACATATAGGATTGGGAATTCATGCCTTTAAAATACGTCATAAAATTTATTGACATAAATATATAAAATTCAATTAAATAAATGTGTATAATGTGCACAAAATTATGGAGTATAGAAAGGTTTACGTTTAAAACTGTAGCATTATAACTGAAAACCTCTATATGTGTTGTGTAAGACTGCGTTTTTCAATACAGTGCTGGAATAGCACACAACGCGGATGAATCACCGTAAATTCGTACTTAGATGGGTCTCTTAAAAATGTCTAATCTGGCTTATATTTTACTGTTTACTTCGTAAAACTTCCTTCGTTTTATACACCTTATATATCAGCCTCATTGTTCCGTATAATTGTGAACTTTGTCGTTTGTTTGTTTCCAGCTAATTTTCCGCGTCCTTGTGCTTTCAGCCATACCTTACAAGTGGATATGATTTTTTTTTTGTCGTGGTTCCTATATAAACTATGCATATAGCGTGTGTGCTCTGGTCAACAGTTCTTTCGGTGTCCAGTGACTGAGACTGTAGGCGGTCCACTGCTGTAGGAATCTTTTGGAAACGGATCAATAGGCCAATAAACGAGACTAGCTCTTAATGAGAGGCTAAACTGGGTAGGAATCGTGTTTGAAAACCCAAGTTGATTGTGTACTAAATAGTTGTCAAATATTGCACCATGTTCATTATCATAAAGAATATGTGATTTTGTGCACCCAAACAAGATTTGAAAGGTGTGCAGCTGTAAGTACAGGGGTCAAAAGGGTTGAAACTGAAATTGCCTGTCAACTTTTGGCGAATTTGTCTCATGTGGAATTAAAGAAGAATTTCTTCTTGCATTTGCAGAATCTGACAAACATAATATGCACGTGAGGACCTTTCTCTTTTACTTCGTAAACAATGTCAAAAGGTTTCATGAATTTTTACGACTCCTGTTACTAATGGAAATAAGACAATCTTAGGCGACTGCTTTACTTCGCAGGTTGACTGTACTTCTCGCAGTGCGTTGGGATGCAAGTTACAGGTATATCGGCGGCACAACGTGATGCTGCGCGGTGTGGGGAGGAAGGGGAAAGTTTGAGGCGTCCCCGCTGGTCGAAATGATGGATATACAGGAGTATGAGGGGGGGGGAGGGGAGGCGGGCAGTAGCAGAGCGTGCAAGCGAGTGCTACGGTGCGTCTTGGCGTCTCAGTCTTACGCTCAAGGACGTTCAGAATGCAAGTATCGTGCTGTTGACTGTGTTCTCTTACGAAGACTGAATTACGTCTCGGGTTCTTTAGAAAGGTAGTGGATCTAGCATTGGAAATGTGCCACAAGGTTGTGAACACGTGATTTTAAGGGACATTCGGGAATGATTCCTGAAAATGTGTGCGTGTATGACAACGGCTTTGGAATCGTGATTACTCGGTGGCGGTAAGTTCCATTAAGTCTGGTTACTTATTTTAAGCAGTTAAACCAAAGAGGTTACTGTTTGTACCGTATGTTTAGGAAGCAAGATCTCTGCATTGTGCGTTTAGCGTATATTTATGATTGAAACAATGAACCGAGATTGTTTCCCTAAATCAGCATCAACTGGTTGGTCTTTGTAATAGAGACGCAGGGCGTTTGCTGTGAGGTGGGAGCGGTATTTGTTTATATTTTTAATGAACTTAAGCAATCAAGAGGTCAACATCCGGTTATTCCAATAAAAAATCCATGACATCCTGTACGGTGCCCGGAACAACGAAACAGTCGTGAAGAAGAAAAGTATGTTGACAGGTGGATGGTGTGGTTTGCTTATCATAGGGAGGTGGAAATAGGTACAGAATGTTACCGGCGATTTAAAGGCCGAGGAGGAGGATCATAGAAGAAGTGCCGGTTGGATGTGACCGTTTGTGTGGATTTGTTTCGCCTGGCTCATGATAGTTGGCTGTTGTGACCACAGTAATGGAATTTTGGGTCCCATAAAGGGTGGAATATGTTTTGACAGCTTTACCAAAGTAGATTGTTTTGAGGGAGACGGATTATGTACTTCAGTGTAGTAATTAGGTTACGGTTTGGATGGCTGAGGGATCAGGCTCCGGTTTCCCGCAGAGTGAAGACATTGCTCTGTTCTGAGCGTACGGACCGTTTCTGGGACCCATCCAGCCTCCACGTGAATGGGTTCCGGGGTCCCAATCGGCCCAGGTGTGAAGCCTACTTACCTGCATCTGCTTCCCACGTTATGAATGCACGTTCATTTCCCCACGCTTTATGGCATGGCGCTTATTGCAGCGCGGGGACAGAAAGTTTTAATCTGTAGTTATTGTTGCGGCTGTTATGCTGCTACTACTGCTACTACTACTACTGTTACCACCACTACCACTACTACTACTACGACTACTACTACTACTACTACTACTACCACTACTTATATTTCTACTCTGCTACCACCACCTACACTACTACCACCATCAATACTACTACTACTACTACTACTACTACCACCACCACCAGTACGACTACTGCTACCACCACCTACACTATACCACCACCAATACGACTACTACTACTGCTACCACCACCACCAATACTACTACTACTACTACTACTACTACTACTACTACTACTACTACTACTAATACCACTACCACCACCACCACCTACACTACTACCACCACCAATACTACTACTACTGCTACCACCACCACCAATAATACTACTACTACCACTACCACCACCACTACCTACACTACTACCACCACCAATACTACTACTACCACTACTACTACTACTGCTACCACCACCTACGCTACAACCACCACCAATTCTACTACTACTGCTACCACCACCTACACTACTACCACCACGAATACTACTACTACTGCTACCACCACCTACACTACTACCACCACGAATACTACTACTACTGCTACCACCACCTACACTACTACCACCACCAATACTACTACTACCACCACCACCACCACCACCACCACCACTAGGCCAACCGTCGCCGCAACGACGGCCCACGCCTCCGTCACCGTCTCCACCTCCTCCACCTTTCGGCGCATTTGCTGTTGACGAGATGGATTATATTATTCACTTACAATACCCTTGCTTATATATACATAAACACACACACACACACATATATATATATATATATATATGTGTGTGTGTGTGTGTGTGTGTTTATGTATGTATGTATGTAACCCTATGGAGCCTCCAATTGAAAGTATGTGAGTGCTGAATTCACATCTCACTGACGTGAGAATACTGCGTTTCTAGTATAAAGACCAGTTGCGTGATGCATTTCGGTGCAGTGCAGTGCAGTGCAGTGTATTGCGGCAGTCTTACGGAGCAAAAATACGCCACGTGGGCGAAATGCGGAGGTTTTTAATGTTAAAGCAGTCGGTGTTTGTAATAAGCACTTTGCCCTTAAGGTTACGTTTATTGACGCGACGTCATGTCGTGACGTTGTGTTATTGTTGTATCTTGCGATGCTATCGCCAGTATATCGTCAGTTGGTATCGTGATTAGTGAGTGATGTGGAAAGGATTTGGAAGGACGATGTAGCTTTACTGATTTACTATTTCGGCGTTTGCCTGGAGAGTTGCTGGTGTGCCTTCGGAGATTCAAAGTGAGTGCCGTCCGAATGCAAGTCTTAGCGAACACATGATATTGTGTGGTCTTTTACATCGTGTAGCATAGTGGGCTCTGACGTCTCGGAGGAACGGGCTGACTTCGTCTTCAGGTTGACTCCGTTTTGTTCAGCTGGATCGTGAGGTGGAGCTATGCCTCTCCTCCATGCTGCATGTCGTGGTGTTTAATCGTTATTGTTACTGTTGCTACTACTACAGCGTCCACCTGAACCAAATTCAGGTACCCTGAAGATGGAAGCATTACGTTCCTCCGAAACTTCTTATACTTCACGGTGTGAAATCCCAGACGACCATCTTTTGAATAGCATTAGCAGTTGAAAACTTGACGGAAACGTGAGTCTTAGAGTGATACCGCTGCGCTAACCTCGTTTGGCACGCAGTTGGATTTCACCACCATGCACATTCATGAGCGGAGATGCCCACGTTTACCTGTTGTGAAATTCCCGCTCGCATGTGCAGTGTTCCATCGTATGTGGAATGTTAGAATGGAATTTATTCCTGCCCGTTGCCCAGCTGTAAATGATCAGCTGTAACTTGTGCGGTGTGGAATGGATAAAGATAAAGGTAAAGGTAAAGCTCACCCTAGAACAGGCCCAGAGGGGGAGTAGAGTTATAGCTCTACTCTTTCTTTAACCTCAGCGCTAGGAGGGGGTGGGTGGTCAACGCCACGCCTCGGCCGCTTTACCCCATGGAAAGACCCGGTACCCTTTGTATAGGAGGCTGGATGGGCTCCAGAGCCAGTTTGGACAGGTGCGGAAAATCTCACCCCCACCGGGATTCAATCCCCGGACCGTCCAGCACGTAGCGAGTCGCTATACGGACTATGCTATCTCGGCCCCTAGGTGTGGAATGGATACACACTGTAAACCAGGGTTACAGGAATTGCCTGTTTACGTCTGAAGCTTCTGGTTACGTATGACGTGCGTGTAGACACGTGGAGCTCGTTTATAGCGTCAATGTGTTCGGAGCCTTGAAGCAGCGAACACACCTTTGTTACGCTGTAAACAAAACCAAATTGGAAAACCAAGTTCATTTCCATGTAGGGGAATGGTTAAATATTAGTGTACCTGCAGTACAGTCGTCTCATGTAAGGTACGCAGAAAATATAAGAATTACTAAGTTGCATATAGTGTTTAATTTGCTCCTGCCTTGGCACCGGCGGTTTGTCGTCGGTTTGTTACCGCGGAGGCCGGGGTTCAGTTGCAGCATAATTGTGGGATTTATGGTGGATGAAGAGGCACTGGGGCAGGTTTGTCAAGGAACACTGAAGTTGTCCCTGCCATTTATTCCAGTAATGCTCCATATTCGTTTGTCATGGGGACGAACTCTCTTCCCGGCGCCACTGCTAAAACTAAGTACCCAAACTGCTGTTGAAAACAGTGTTCCACGTGCCTTAACTATAAAAATCTCTGCATTTTGTCCACAGAGTCTATATTTCGTATGGTTTCACAGTATGGGTATAGTCGTCCTTACCCAAAACGTGATTGACCAGTTGGTCCATGTAATAGAGACGGACCGTGTGCACTGTCAGGTAACACCTGAATTTTTAAACGTTTTGTGGATGAGATTCCGGCTTCATAGGTTTAATTTGAAAACGTGTCTCACAATCCATAGCACATTTAAAAGGCCTAGGATCTTTGTATTTGTAAAAAGCCGGCGTAGCTCGGGATGGTGACGATGTCCTGGGCTGCGCGTCCGGAGAATTTGGGTTTGACTCTCTGCGGTAGCAGAGATTTTTCTCTCCACAGCTTTGAGACCGGCCGTGGATCGCATCCAACCTTCTGACCAGTGGGCTGTTTCCCCTTCGATAAAACGTCCAAATTATTAAACTGACTTCATTTCAGTCTACTTCACAGGAGACTGGGTGGAGCTGCATGTTAACGCCCCCATATTTCTGCGTGGCGTGGCATTCAGATTTCCTCGAATAAGTACACTTAACTTACCCCATTTATAGAAGGTCTGCAATGAAGTACTCACTGTGTAGTTAAATACACCCAAAGGACGATACTGCAACAGGTGTGACGATTGGAAGAACGTTAAGGTTGTAGTGAAGCTGGGAGATGTTTGTTTCAGTGCAAGTGGTCTGGCTGTTTCGCGTGTGTACAGAACTGCCTGAACTAGATAACGCTGTAAATTATACTTAGTTACTTAACATCCACCATATAACCTCATTAAACTAGCGACAGCCGGTCCCACTTGCCGCGAGGTCTAAGGCGTAGGTCTGCGGCCGCTCGCCTGCTGAGATTTTGGGTTTGAATCCCACTGGGGGCATGGATGTTTGTTGTGATTTTTGTGTGTTGTCAGGTAGAGGTCTCTGCGACGAGCTAATCACTCGTCCAGAGGAGTCCTACCAACTGTTGTGCGTCGTTATGTGTGATCTAGAAACCTCGTGAATGAGGAGGCCCTGGCCCACTGGGGGCTGTTGCGCCCCCGCCCCCCCCCCCAAAACTAGCAGTAATACCTGTTCTTCACCCGAGATACGGCCAATTTTCTTATCACTGCCACAGTGTGGAATAGTTTCCCGACCATGTCAGTGGACTGATTCGAAGTGTGATACACGTACTTGAAGCAATTAGAGTATATTCATAGAACTAAATATGGTGATGGAGATCGAACTGCATTCAGTGACTCCAACCAATACTGTTATTTTGTTACAGCATGTGAATAGTTACATTTTACAAGACTGATTTTATAATGGTCGTAAGGAATTAGGTTTCCTGCGGCTGCTGCAGACAGACAGCTTGACTCGTAACTATGAAATGCTGTTCAAATGTCGTCGCACGGCGCGCGCGCAACCTCTTACAGAATAATGTGACGCCCGCATTAAAATTGTCATGGTTAGTTAGAGTAGACCGTCGGGCTGTTGTTGCTGTTTTCCTTTTTGCCCTAACTTGTTTTGTTGCCGAGTAAAAACAGTTTTTATTAAAGAAAGCGATTATTCAAAAGTGTCAACGTAACAGCTTGTTTGTGTGGCATTTTGACACTAAACGGGGAAAACTGCGAAGGGAAGAACTTACGTCTTGTTGAAATTGACATTCGGCGTTGAGCCGATCAACAGCTTTTGAATATAACAAAAGGTTTTAGAAGTGGTCGAGAATTCAGGTCAGACGGCTATCGTTCCGGCGCACTTCTGTCTCACTAGCGGATGAAAAAATTACAATGTCAGTGCCTTGGTGCGTTTAATCGACGATGAACAGTGCTAGAAATAGCGTCAAAAATGTTCGTGGGATCGTGTTTCAAAATTTTGACTGAGAATTTGGGCATGCGGCGTATTCGCAAAACTCATTCCACGTCTTCACACGGTTGAACGAAAAGAGACCCGACTGAAAATGTTAACTGTCTTTTTTAAAACAAAGCTGAAGCGGACGAGAACTTCGTGCAGTTAATTATTAGGGTGATGCGACTTGCGTCTACGCGTTCCATGTCGACGGAAACCGTTTAACGCGCCTCTCCGCAGTCAACGTCTTCCACCAGCTTGGCAACACACTTGCGTGATACCCATGCTGAAACATGGAATTTATCCCACGCTGCGTCTGTCCTATGGACCAATAAGCTTTGACACAATTGACAACCTGTCTGAGAAATGCCTGCCCACTATGATGGTAAGCGAAGCGAACAACGGCTAACTGCTGTGTGTCGAGCTTCCGAATCTGAACGCAGCAGGACCCTGCACCTTGCTGGTCCCCTTGCAAGAGTCAGCAATAACTTTGTCGAGGAGAGGTCAACTGGCGCGGTTTTCCTGGATGTCTGTTCTGACCTTCGATACCGTATGAGTCGAGGGACTCAGCTCCAAGCTGAACATCCTCATAGCATCACGCTGTCGGATGGCGGTCTTCCTGCTTCCTTAACGCATGGATCAAAACACCCTGCCGCTCATCCACATCGACTTTTTGTGACATGCGAGCTGTGGGTGGACTTTTAATTTCTCTTCAGCTTGTGCGTGAACGCCATGCCAGCAGTCACCCGCCACTTCGGGTTGGTGTTCAAGACGAAAGACACGACCTACATACCCACGTTCTGCCAGCCGACATTGCGTGACAGCTACCTGGGGACATAACCGCCACTCTCTCGAGCGCTGGTTACAGGACTGGAGGATTGCTGTTGGCAGGCCGAAAATTCCCGCGATGCTTTTCCTTAATACCGCGAGTTGTATCCGAAAGGTCTTGGCAGTGCATCTGTTGTGATTGATACACCTTAGTATCTTGTGGTGACCCCTCAGTACACCCCTGATCTGCTCCTCTTGACGTAAATCAGGCCATAAATAAGGTCCCAGAAAGTGGCTTATCCATCGGAAGCGGTGTTCTGCTTTATGAGCAGCTCATGCGTCCGGTGGCGAACTATGCATCACTGTCTGGAGCTCCGTTGCCCGCATCCGCTTCTAGAACCTGCTGATGTTATAGTAAAGTTACGAATGTATGATAGTTCTTAAATTTTTAGGCGTTTGGCAACCTAAGACCCTCAGGTTGTGCCGAGAACCACCAAACAACCTTATTCTTAGTCTCGGGTTGTCAAGCGTTAAACCAACATCCCATCGCGCCAATACTACCAGTACACAAAATAAATAAAGAATATCTCGAATATTCCACGAACCACGTAATAGTCAAAATCGGGTCAGTTCAATAAATTAGTCAAGTGTAATATATAACACATTCTAAGACCATCACACTGTCCGTACTTTCGGCATGATATTCGGATCTGTATGGAATATAAACTCCAGTTTTTACATAATATCTCCTAACAATAATTTTATCCTACTTATTAAATATCTTAACCCCACTATTATGCATCTTATGAAGATCCACAACAACGTTTTATACACTGCCTGCTACCGAATGACCAAGATTGTAAACTTTTGGGGGCCCACACATTATAAACCATATATGGTGAATCCATTCGTATTACATTTTACCTTCTTCCAGAACACTGTATTGAGAGCTTGTCGATGGTCTGTTAAGACCGAAGTGTTTAGCTGTTCTTAAGTAAAGACAAATAGTTGTGTTGGACGGAATGTCAAAGGTATATTGCTGAGCGTTCTACAAACGCAACGAGATGATATCCATAAAATTAATGTTGTTTGGGCCCTAAATATGCTCGTATTGCTACGAAAATATATTTGTTCGATGTTCTGGACGATGTCTTTATTGCGCAGAATAATTTTGTGACTAATTGCGTGTGCGCAGCTTCAAGTGACAGACGAACACTGCTGACATTCACACAAGATGACTCATGTGTGTTTGGCTGATTACATTTCACGGGCACATCAAAATGAATGCCACAAACGTTACGACAAATAAATATTTGAGTGTAACGTAAATGTCAGATCGAAAGGGAGCTATGAGACATGCAGCATTCGGAGCGCAAATTATGCGTGTCCAGTAGGTAGTTTACGGACATAAATCTTGTCAGGCATGATATGGTGCAAGGAAGTGGAGGTGGAGCACCACACATTCTCAGTCGTTGTACTAGGTAAAGTAGGGAAGTTACCGGCTTCATACTGTGGCCGACGGCCTGCAGGATGGCCCAACCCAATGGAGTACTCTATCAGCTTCTGTACAATAAAATCACACCTTCCGTCTGCACACACTTTCCCTCACGAATCACCTTTTAATACCAATGAAACCGGCTTGTATATACGTTAGCAGTAAAAGTCCAAGAGCTCTTGTACTAATTGTTATTCAAGAAAGCACGTGACCTAAAGCCACGGAAGTTAATTGAACAGCTTAATATACACAACATTTTGACAGGAGTACTGGCTGCAGAATTTTCTTACATACATATTTATGTACTTTTATGTAGCTATATATATATATATATATATATATATATATGTGTGTGTGTGTGTGTGTAAACATGAACTTTTAAAAATCCTGTTTTCGTTGTAACGAATTATATTTCATTCCGTTATGGACCTTACGACCGCCTCTGTGGTCTAGTGGTCAGAGTTTCTGGCTACAGATACAGAGGTCCCGGGTTCGATCCCCGGCGCTACCAGATTTTCTGAGTAGTTGTGGGCCTGGAACGGGGTCCACTCAGCCTCGTGAGCCTCGTGAGGTAAATTGAGGAGCTACTTGAATGAAAAAAGTAGCGGCTCCGGGTCTAGAAAACAGAGATTAACGGCTGTGGGGACCCGTTGCGCTGACCACGTGACACCCCTCTATCCGCAAAAGTTGGCACTAA
>Ga0123352_10003268_pt1 | contig 23343 bp, 23 predicted proteins | sample TergutLab28metaG_FD_89700 | JGI IMG/M metagenome (GOLD analysis project Ga0123352, IMG submission 89700) | Labiotermes labralis P1 segment gut microbial communities from Petit-Saut dam, French Guiana - Lab288 P1 | ecosystem: Host-associated > Arthropoda: Insects > Digestive system > Gut ...
TGTTGCAGGCTTATCGTTCTAAAATAGGGTTCAAGAGCGGTCTGTCTGCTTGTAACTTGAGATCCAAACATCCTGCATGTAGCTGACGATAACCTTGAAGCGATCAGTGTGTCAGACCAGCTCAAAAACGCGCGTGTTGGACGTCGTGTAAGAAAACGCAGAAATGTGGGACCCGTCAACAACGCATGGATGAGCAATCACGCATTTCTGTGTGAGCTGACGGCAATGTGTTAATGTACAAGAATAAAAATAGTGGTCCAAGTACTGAGCTTTGTGGAACCCTGTGTTTGATTGGCCCCCATTTATGAAAATATTTCATGGAATAATTTTTTAACAAAACTGTCTGATAATGTAGAGTATGTTCTTGAATTAGATTATGTGTTGGGAAAAGGAAAGAATATGTTCTTGTACTTTGGATCTGGTCTTTTGGGTTAATGGTTCTTTACCATGTAAACTCTTGGAAGACCAAGCTGCAGATTTTGATATATTAAAGGGATGTCAGAATGTTGAAATTTCAGATGAACTGGGTTTTGGTGTATGAAATACTAACAGAAGGACTAAGTTGAAACTAGGACAACATAGAAATAGAGTTTTAGTTAAGTCATACTGTTTTTGAACTACTCTTAATGCTAGTAGTGACTAATTTCTTTGGTAGTAAGTTTTTATTGTTCTGAAACATGTTTTTTTCATAACTTCATTATCAAGGAGTAGAGGAATTTAAATGCCCCAGTACTGCTCAGTTGGTGGCTGGATTTTAACTTGTATTAGAACTAAACAATTGGAATGCTTGGCCAACTGGATTATGTGTGTGGTCCATTATAATGGTGCATTGAATGGCCAGTAAAGGTTAATAGTGCTGATATAAATGAAAAGGTGTTGGTCATCTTAAGGATAATCATGTTGTATATTTTGAGTTTATTTATTTAATAATAAATTACATTTTAATTTATAATGGATTTTCCCCCCTGTAACTTAAAAGGAAAGTGCCTGTACAGAGTTATTTCAACAGAAGTAATGTAAGTTTTTTTTAGCCATTGGTTGCAATTTGTTTAACTTTTTACAATTTAGTTTTCTTGTCTTATCTATAGGTTTATTACTTAAAGATATTCTGCCCCATACAAAAGTTATGTCTTTCAGTATGATGTACAAATGCACATGAAGGTGGATTCAGGTACATTAAAAAGGACATGTCCACATGCTTCCAGTTACTGTCTGAGAATTTACCTGGGGAAACTCATAAAAATTACTAAATCTGCCAGTCAGGATTGCCAGTGTCTTCAGACTTGGTTTGTCATGAATATAAGCATTATCTCTGTGATAACCTGGGTGGTAACTTGCCCCAGATTCAAACATTATTATGTGTGTGAGTAGGCAGTATTTTTTTGAGGCTCAACATATAGAAGATATGAGGGAGCCTGATAATGGGTTCAGTGATCCTTTATAAACTTTTAAAGTTAAGGTACTCACGTACTGTTGCATTTGACATATGTATATATGTGGTACATTTGAACGGCTAGATTTCTTAATGAATTCATATTGTAATGAAGTAAATTTTCCCATCATTCCTACTGAGAATTCATGTGTATCTCTCGATTGTTTCCCATTTCTGAGACGTATCAAAAGCTGATATTTTTATGTGTGTTTCTATTTGTAGCAGGTGTCCTCTAACCTGTACATGAGAGAAAACTGTTACATTGTGCTTTCATGTTTGTGTATATGCGCATATGTGTACATATATATATATATATATATTTGTGTGTGTGTATGTGTTTTGTTACATGGAATCTAAATGATTGGCAGTGTTTAGGGAATTTCTGCCTCATTTAGCAACTCTTGTTGTAATGTGTCTCAAAGACATCAAATATTGCAAGTATGCAGTTTCCTGAAGTGTGGAAAGTGTGTACATTTTGGTTCAGTTATTATGTTTATCTAATATCATTGTTATTATTTATTGGAAATGAGCAGGTGAATATGGAATTAATTTTAAAATCAGTTCCAGAGAAAGTGAGCCAAGACATGAGAATTCTGGATAACAGCATGCTGCTATCAGTCATTTGTGTTGTTCTCAGTGCAACTCTGAGTACCTCTCATAAATTAGTTGTACACCATAAAATAATGCTTTCAACCTCCCCCCCCCCTCCCCCAACTTCGCAGTAGTTACGTTCCAGAAAATCCAATGTGAGTTGAATTTTGTGCAAGTCAGAATTGAAAATACGTATTGTCACACACACACATATATATATTTACAGTGGAGTCCAGTTGAAATTCAAACTCCAGCTGTTCTTTTAGATAATATGCTTTAAAGTTGATAATTACTCACATGCATAGGCTGGAGGACTGGAGGATTGTTCTAGTGTTCAGGGAAAGAAATATGTGTTTTAAACATTTGTACAAAAATTGTCTAATTGTGCAGGATGACCATTAGTATTATCAAAGATAAGAAGAATCTGGAATGGGACACATTTCCTCATTGGTATTTTTCTGTGTCAGGAATGAAACAGTTGAACCAGCCTTCTAAAAGGACTGTTGTGATCCAAGCCTTGGTTTTTGGTCAGTAATAAACTGAAAGGGTAACCATGCTTATGTTTTTAATGCCTGATGCTTTTCGGAATGGTAAACAAAATATGGTTTCAACTTTTGACTCCTGTCTGTTTGCTGAAGCAAAAGTGTTAGACTTTCTTTTGCTGCTTGGAATCCTTGACAGTCTTCTTTCTTCTTTGGAAATGTAGGTCTCTTAGGTATTCCCCCTTCTGTCTCCCCCCCCCCCAAGAATAATCATGTTTTGCTGTGCCATATAACCAACCACCTTCTATAATTTTTCTGAAAATAAGGATACATTGCTGCAGCCTTACTACTGAACATCACATGATAAACATTTGCTAAATCTCAAAATGTAAGAAACCACCCGATACTAGCCATGGATCTTGCTTATGGATCACATCTTCAAAGAGACTTCTACATTTTCTTGAATCGCCATTATGCTAAGTGGCACTTTGTGTGTGCGTGTGTGTTTGTATGTGCACGTGCGTGTGTGTTTTTTTTTTTAATTCTCTGTCCACAATATTAATAACTTTTCCATTTCAAACATAGCACCAGCATGGTTCATAAGTCTTGTTCATTTTAAAGGTGCTGAACATCTCATGTGATCTTTTATGCATTAATGGTTTTTCAAAGTTATTTTCACAGTTGAAGTAGTTAAATTTAATTCTTGAGAAAGTTTTCTAATGTCTTTTTAATTTTTATTTTGAGTCTTTTGCTAGGGGCAGGCCCTCCACTTTCTTGCAGAGATGCTGTCCAGTTATGACTATGGGCAAGTAGAGGGTCAAAATACCATTTAAAACAGCATGTTGATGTAGAAGGCATGTGTCCTTCCACTTAATGTGGGCACAAGTCACTGTGTGCTGTCTCAACAGTCATCTTCTGTCACCTTTGTCTCATTTCACTTTCATTCTTGCAAGGAAAAAGTTTATGCGGTTTCAAAAATGTTATTATTTTAATTTTTTTACTTTTTAGATTATTATATTATGTAACTTGAAATTGCATATTTTGGGAATTGTCTGTCCTCTGCATTTGTTCTGATGTTATTTGTCTCCTGCAGTTTGAAAGTTGTTGTAGTCTTAAAATATGAATGTTTGTGTCATTTTGCCATATGAAAGATATATTTTCAAAATTTGATGTAAGATTGTCAGTTAAGTTTTGGTCTTGCTAAATGAACAGGATGAGATCGATGTGGATGCTGTGGCTGTTGGAGCCATTTTATCCGATTATCAACGAATCAGAGTTGAAAATGTGTAAGTACATGTCATAAAAAAATATTTTGTGTTGATTTCTTCTCTGTGATGCAGTGGTTCTCAAACTTACATTATTAAGAAAGTGTTCCAGAAGTAAGAAATGACTTTATGTTCAATGTTAAGAATGTGGTGAATACTGTGAGCAACAGTATATGTGTGTTGTAATTATTGTCTACAGGAGGATGCTGATCTTTAAAAGTTATGTTAGTTATGATCCATGTAGTTTGAGAATTTCTGCTCTAAGGAATACTTTACATATTGAAGTAAAGCTTGCCATCACCATTAGCTGTCACTAGAGTGACTTGTGTTTTGTATTGCATATTGTAATTATTTGCAGCGGATGAATGTGTTAGTTACAAAACACAGTTGTCAGCTGTTAGATAATCACTCTAGAGTTTTGAAATTATGGAATATGGGTTTTGACATAAGTTTTGATATTACGAATCATAGACATTATTTTATATAAGTGTTTTATGCTGTATGATGCTACTCAGGTGTGCTCGTCTTGGCCTTGTGGCATTGGCCTACTTGTGGCGTCGAGACCAAGGGGAATTACTTCAGGAAATGATAGACTGTCAGATTGAGGCAATTGTCATCAAAGTTGCAGCATTGGGACTTGATCCTTCAAAGCATCTTGGGATGACAATAGCTGATCTTCATCCTCATATTGTGAAGATGGTAAATTATACATTCCAATAATTTTAAACTGCTCAGTTTGAAACAAGTATTTCTCTAGTCTTTGTATCTGATTTGTTTCGTATTGGGCGTATATGTATTGAGGGTTTAGCAGGAAGGAATCCTGAGGGTGTTTTTCCTTGACATAAAAAAATTCCTTTACAGAATGAAAAATACGGATTAAATATATGTGGCGAAGGTGGAGAGTATGAAACATTTACTCTTGATTGTCCATTGTTTATCAAGACTATTGTCATGTAAGTATGGTCCTCCCCCAGCCCATACGTACAATAATAGTGAAGTAACAGTAATGCTATTATTGATAATGATGATAATGATGATGATGATAATAATGATAATGATGATAATAATAATAATAATAATACATAGAAGCCCGCAAGGTGTAATTGATATTCATATTTGCAATCAATTTTAAAAATATAATGAATGTCATAAATATCCATTGCAGTGATGAATATGAGACTGTGATCCATTCTAATGATGCTGTTGCTCCAGTGGGTTATTTGAACTTCAAGGATCTTCGACTTGTTGAGAAAGAGGTAAACGTCACATTTGTTGTGAAGCATTCTCATGCTTTTTGGTTTCAGAGACTCACTTTTTTTATTCCCACAATGTATGAAATTGAATTCTATGATTCCACAGATTTTAATACAGTATAATTATCTGTGGAAAGTAATTGTCTGTTACAATTATGAAGTTGAAAGATGTTTCCATGTGCAAGTAGTCCTTTATATGTGGCAAATGGGAAAGGTACTTTCTTTCACACTTCTGCCTAGATTTTATATTGACATAAGCTTCATGTGCGTTCTGTTGTGACATAAGCCCTTTGCTTACCAAAGGCTGTTCACTGTTAACAGCGTTGTGCATTTTATTAACTTTCAGTTACAGTAAATTGCCCCTTTGCTTAAGCATCCTGCCAGATGTGGAGATAAGCTCTAAGCAATCATCACTTTATTTGCTGTTGACCTCTTTATCCATGGTATTCATTTCAGAGCAGGCTGGGTGGGCCCCAGAGCCAGCCTGGACATGGTGGCAAAGAGAAAAAATTTTTCCTGAATACCATTTGTCCAGCTAAGTGCCTTTACTAATTAGTCTAAGCTGTTCTGACTAGTACAAACATGTTTTTCTTTTCATACTTGACCTTTCTTTGGAGTGGGATTCTAATATGTACTTTTTATGATGACATTTATAAATGTTTGCAAAATAATGTATGCCTGGTCTACACATACATACAACCACAAATGTTTGTTTACTCAAGAGAATAAGTAGTTTAGATTAACCCTTTAACCGAGCAAGCATGTGTGGTGAATAATGATTCCTACATGTGGCCTTCTGGAAGTCAAAAGTAGTATTTACTCTGCTGTTGTTTGATAATAGAAATTTTTAATTACATGGCTTTTAAACTGACAAGACTCTTAAATTTGTAGTTTGTTTTGATTTCAGATATGTAGTATATGCAATTGGACACATATGTTTATACTTTTTGTTTGTGTGGTTCGTTAGCATGTAAACCCTTCAAGCAGCATGTTAGAACGAATCTGCAGCATCCCTGTCAAAACTTGGCTTGATCTGATCAGTGATCTTAATGAAGATGTAACTGATGCCAAGCTTGTGGATCGTGGGGAGATGGATGAGGACTCATTGGAGGAACCTCTACCTCCTCCATTTCATCAAAATAGTCCTCCTTATAGACCAGAGAATCAATCCTGTGTAGTCGAAGAGTCGTATCTAGAACCAGGAATCCCATCCCAGTGTACGTGGGAAGATACTCCACTGCCAGATGTTGCAACATCAAAGTGTAATGAATTGGGCTGGTGCTGGATTGGTGGTTTAATTGGCAAAGGAGAAGACTGTGTTTTAGCAACAAGGCAAGCACTTCGGAAACTGAACAGTAGGTACCTATGTGTTTCTTTTCTGTTTCCAGTGGTAGTGCATATAATGTCTCATGCAAGAAGAAAACATACTATTACAGGAACTAAGAAGAAGAGGCCATTGTCAGTTACATTCATTAAAACACAGTAAATATAAAATTTTGTTTTTATGCCTGTTTTCTGTCATGTGATCAGAGCCAGGTGTACATAGGTACACACAAAGTTTGATTGTGTAACTTGGCAATTAAAAATAATGTGTATTTGATAGCTCATATTACATGGGCACTTGACAAGACAGTGTGGTATGTCATCAGGTTGTGGAGGAAAGGGACAGCCTCCAGACTGGAACATAGTTTTGTCTTGCTGGCAGTAAAATTTAATTATCTAGATTTTGACCATATGGAGTATTTTGAGTTAAAACAGCATAAACAATGCTTTCTTTAAGAATGTTCAAAATTATTAGATGAAAGGAAGCAGGTTAAAATCCATTGGCTTCAGTATTTAAGCCAGATTAATGAAGATAATATTAAGAGTGGAAGATGTGAAACAAGTAGACATTTCAGGAACAGTACAGTCTCTGAATGGTACAGTGAGCTTCAGACAGACAGTAAGAACAGGACTATTTGGGGTTGGCAGACATGCAGTAAGGTTTGCCAGCCCAGAAATAAGTTGATATCTGTGCTCATCTGGGATTTTATGCAGCATAGATTGGTAGTTTGTTACAGACATTTCAGGACAACCCGTCAGCCCCATCTTCAAGGGGTAAGCAGTCCAATAAAACTTCAGAAACAAATTACCACTCTACACTGTGCGGAATCCCAGAAGAACACAGATCTCATTTGCACTGTGTTGGAAGCCTGAAATCATGTACAGAAGTCAGCTGGTAGAGGATGAGAGTTATGATCTACTTGCAGATGCCCATAGTATTTGGAGTGGGTGGAAGAATTATGCCTGTTGGCTGCTGATGCTAGAGTTCAAGCACAATCTTATGGATTCTGTGTGTGTGGGAGGCTTGCTTACGACCTGGCATACAAGTAATGGCAGTCAGAGCGCAGGTAGATGGAGGGAGTGAATATGCGTGCAACTTGTTACGTATATTTTTAAAACCATGGGGTTGTTTACTTATGTCAGTACATTATCTCTGCAGGCAGAGTCTGATGATAATGGAAGTTCTCCATGTTATCTTCATATTCCCAGTCTCTGCTCAGTTAAGTATCAGATGATTCTTTATTTATGATAAAGTTCTGAAGACTATTGTCCATGATATGCTCATTCTGCATATAATCCTTCTCTGTTTCTTTCACATGCTTGCACTGTGACATGTATTTGTCTGTTGTTTGTATTGAAAATTTGTTTTTGGCCAGTTTTTCCACATCTTATAGCCTGAAAGTTGCATTGCTTGCAACCACCCAGTTTTTTACAACAATCCAGTGTTTTTCTCTTGTGTTCAGCTATGAGTGGTATGGAGGCAGCCATAACATGCCTCCATTGTGCCAGAATTCTGTCATGAATTTGGGTTAGCACAATTTAATACAATTCTAACATTTCTGTATTTTTATATATTTGTAATTAGGTCTGATGATAGCCGAAATTGTAGCCCTTGTTCTTCATGAATATAAATGTTGTGTTGACTGTTAAAAAAAAAACTATTTTTGTTGTAATTATTTGTCAGATAAAATTTTTGTCAAATCTTCTGCATAACAGTTGCTGCAGGAATTCAACCACTCCTTTATGATATGTCTCCTGCTGTTAGTAGTAGGTGTCCTTTCTATCTGGACAGTGGGTTAAGGTCCACTGTCTAGTGTTATTACTTAATTTGCAGACAGGTTTGGAATAGGTTTTACCTGTAGCCACCTACTGTAAAGAAGATGTTGGATTTACAACAGTAATTTAGATAGTAGGTGGTGAAGCTTTTGGCTCATGTCAGCATGAATGTGAGCATACTGACTGCAGTAACTGTGTAGTGTAATAATTAAGTCTTTGTAAAACCTAATTATATGTTCTAAACTCTGTACATACAGCACCCAGTAAAATTACCCAAATTAATTTCTGGATGATAGTTTCGGATCTTGATTTACCTTGATTTTAAGGAAAATGCTTCTTCACATTTTAAAATATCTAAAATTGGACTTGTCATATTTAATGGCATCTGATAGTCACTGTCAAAAATTATATGGCTTGACTATAGAGCAAAGAAGGTCAGTGTATTGTCCATTAATCATGGGACAGGAAAAACAAAGATAGGAAAAAAGCTAGGTCTTCACTTTCCTGGGATGGTATGCAGTGTTGTTTGCTGCTCACAACAAAGTTTATTTCAGTAGGGGAGAAAAAATTTTGAAAGTATTCTTTGCTTTTCCTTTGCTGAACAATTTGGTTACATATTACAGTGTCTAACACATTTGACTGGGGCTTGGAGGCTGTAAGTTTCAAGTTGTAGGGTGAAAGAACACCACTGGTACAGCCCAACAAGTCAGTGGTGGCTGAAATTAGTTTCAACCACAGCCACCACAATTCCTCTGCACAATACCCAGTTGTGTGAACCAACCTATCAGGGAAGTGAACAAGATGGAGCTCCATTGCAACCACGTGAACATACAGGATGGCCACATTCCTCCCTCAGAAAGTGTAGAAGGCCCCTGCTTTTCCATGATGGGTAAAATGCTCACAGTCCTATTTGGGACCATTGTCCACGGTGAATTCTTGCAGGCTCTGCCCTGTCCTCCCTCGTCTGATGTGGATGTAACATTGTGCCCACCAAGCCTGAAGACACATCTTTTTTGGCCTTGACCCTTTTCAGAACCCCTAGATCACATGCAGAGGGCTGGCCTTTGTCACTGGACTGCTTCCCAGGTGGCATGGAACATTGGTGTTACTTATTGACTGATGAAGCCAGCCACAATGCTGTACTTGTCCAGTGAGTGAGATTGGTCTCTGTTTATCATGCCAACTATTTCAGCTACCCCTTTTCATTTCTTTTTTATGCCACCTGTGCTTTCTGTCACTTTACGGTAGGTGAGTTGTGGTGGTCAGCCTGTGTCATTGCTTTTAATTATGTCCCTTTTCAGGGATTCTAGTGTATAACTGGTCCCTTACACAACTCCCTGATTGATCTGTTGATCTTTCAGACCAGCCAGTCACCAGTCACATTTCACCTATAGGCCTACAGTGAAGTCTCGGTATAAAGAATTTGTGGGGGTGACAACATATTTGTTATAATGAAATTTTGTTGCACTGACACACATTAAAAATTCATAATGGTGGTCACATATGTGTAAAAACCAAAACATTGGAAATTCAGCATGTTTATTTCATAAACAAGTTGTTTTTTTTTTGTAGTCCCTACAACCAATTTACTGATCTCTTTAAATTCTTGGACAATTTCACTGCTGTCCAGTATGCAGTCCAGAATGTATTTCTTGGTCATTACAAAGCACTGAAGACGGATTTGATATGTTGGCTGCGTCTGTAACATTAGTGGCATTTTTATAATCACCGCTGTTGTGTTCTACCTCATCCTTCAGTGTCACATTAGATTCATCATTTCTTTCTGGTAGGATTTATGACACTGTCCTCCCCTGTAACCTCTTCAGTAACAACTGGTGTCATTGTTCCCACAAATAAAGTCTTCCAATGCCACTTCACCATCTAGTATTTAGGCGTGTTCGCAAAATTGGGAAAAGGGACAATTAGCTTCGTCATGTCTGCCCATCTGGCTGGAACAACTCAGCTCCCATTGGACCTATTTTTGTGACAATTGATACTGAAGTATTTTTCAAATATCTGTTGAAAAAATTCAGGTTTCATTAAAATATGACAAGAATAGTGGTTACGTTGTATGAAGACCAATATTCATTTTGATCATGTCTTTGTCATTTCGTCTTAGAATGAGAAATGTTTCAGAAAAAAACTACAGACAAAATCAAAACATATTTTTTGTTCAAAAGCTCTCTTGCAAAAATTGTTTCTTTCGTGAGATAATGTAGAAAAATACTGTAGATACTTTTTTTTTGGTGTATTGTGTGCCAATCAGTTGTCAAAGTGGAATTTTGCACTTCTTTGTTCTCATTCAGCTTCCTAATAACAAAATCCACATTTTTAAAACATTATCTGTCTTTGAGGCTTTTACGTTATTGTGATGTTCACAAGGCAGATTATGTACATTCTTGACACACTGTGGGCATCTATACTGTCCAATAATCAGCGGGTGTAATTTATTGGTACCAGTCAAGTCTGTATGCAATAGCAAATTAATCCTTTTCCATGAATTTTTACTGCCTGTGCACTGTCTGCCCTTGAACTCTGGTGTTTTATTTGGCATCAAGTTGTAAAACAGGTATGTTATGTTGGTGTTCACATGTCATGCAGAGAGTACTGTTTAATTAATTCCTTCAGCTGATCCCCTCTCCACTGTGATGTAACATCCCTGGCAGCGTCACTTTATGTACCACAGACTGTTATGTATCAGACGCCCATTGTGTTCTCACAAGTTGTGGAACCAACCTCTGCTTCTCCTAAATTGCATTTTGCAGAATGGATCGAGCTTGCTGGTGCAGCAGTTGGTCGTTCACCACAGTGTTCATTGATTGTGTAACCAGATACCCAGCATTTACTAATATGCATAACCTGAGCTTTGTGATTTAGTCGTGTGGTAATGATCGAATCTAATGCAACTGCATTCGTATTTCGGATAAATTGAAATGCTCGCTGACTGGCTCCATCAGAATTTCTACTTTTGGTTGTATGGTTAGAGTAAGTGCGCCTTAAGTGATCATGTTCTTCGGGAGCAATGTGTGAAGTGCAGCTTGGCTGGTGCTCCTGGATTGTTGTTAAGTATGAGACTGGGTTTTTATTTCCATGGAACTCCAGTAGTCATAGTTTTCTGTATTGAACATACTTAAACAATTCATTTCTTTCCCCTGCCTCTGTTCTGGCATGTGCAGCAGTAGATTGTTTGATTTATTTTTACAGATTTTGTTATTTGATTTTTTAAAAAATCAGGATGATTTTAATTGCGTTAAACTGAAATTTTAAATAAATGATATTCAATAAAGTGAAACGTTTTTATGTAAGGACATATACGAAGGTTGGTACAAAAGTAGATTTTTTCGCAGAAACTATAATTACAATTGTAATGAAATTTCAGTATATCTGATTCATCATTCCCAAAGTTGAGATTATTTTTCCACAAAGTCTCCTTCACTATCAACACACTCTTTCCACCTTTGGGAGAGATGCTGTATACCGGTCATGTAAAACTGTTTGCTGAAGTGTCAGAGCTCTTGAGCGTGCCGTGTTGCAGCTCATAGTCAGCAAAATGGCTTCCTTGGAGGACATCCTTCAGGGGGCCAAAAAAATGGAAGTCTGTGAGTGCTAAATTGGGACTGTAGGGCAGATAAGGGAGAACAGATTCCAAGTGCAGATTTCTACTGGTAAAGTCATGGCTAGTGTCTTGTGGGACTGTGAAGGAATCTTTTTAGTGAAATTCATGAAAAGAGGTGGCACAATCAATCAAGAGCAATGTGTGCAAACATTTAAGAAGTTATAACAACAAATTCCCAGGGTTGAATGAAACAGGAAGATGAATCACGTCTTCTTCCGGCATGGCAATGCCAGACCACACACCATGATTGCAACAGTGAGTGGAATGCTATCCCTCATCGTCCCTACAGTCCTGATTTAGCACTCTCCGACCTACTTCTTACTGGCTTCCCAAAGATGCACTTCAGCAGCACCATTTTGTGGGTGACAATGAGCTGAAACACAGCATGTGTGAAGAGATCTGATGCTTCAATAAAGATTTCTAGATGACTGGCATATAGCATCTCATGCAAAAGGGAAAAAGTGTGTTGCTAATGAAGAAGGCTTTGTGGAAAATACTCTCAACTTTGTGAAGGCAGGTTCTGTGATATACCTAACTTTTATTGTCATTGTGATTATAATTGCTGAGACAAAAATAGGAAGCATTACTTTCATACTGCCTCTTGTAGTAAATTGGTGGACCTGGAAAGAAATGATTTGAAATGAAATTATTGTAGTGTTTGTTAGAAAGAGATTTCACTGTCTATTCCTGTCCGTCGTTCTGGTTTTGGCGTCTCTCTTGGACCTGTTGGCCTTTGAAATTTAAGGCAGTATGTACCTTTGGAAAACTGGGAACTGCTTACCCTGTGACACTGCATCATGTCTCAGAAGTATGGAGTCCTCCACCACACTGCTATGAAAACCTCAAAAGTTGTGTAGGTTTATTATTGACTAATACTTTGTGTTTAAAGTTGCTATAAATGAAATGTATTTGGTTGAAACTCTGGATTGTGGGTACACACGGGCACTACTAAACACAACACTTCTCTTCCAGCTACATCAGCGCTCACTGCTATGGTCACACTGAACTGAACTGATACATAAAGCAGCTACAGTTACATTCAACAATGCACACATTGCTCGAGTGATAAATACTAGGTGCCGACTAATGAAAGCAAAAAGAAAGTGGAGGAAAATACCTTCCTCTGCCCAGTCTGCTTATATGATGAAATGAAAGCTTAAACATACTCCCCCCATGATATATCATATCACTAAAGTTTAAGATTTCTGCATTATTTCACAGGCAATGCTACTAATTTATGAATCGGTTGCTTAAATTGTCCAGAACTGGTTTTCACTGTTAGTACTCTTACGTGTCCATCTGAAACTGGAAATGTTTCACTAATAATTGCTAATCTCCAAGACATGGGAGGTACGTTATCTTCTCGAAGTAGCACTAGCATTCCGGGCTGGAGGTCTGGTTGCTGGCTGCGCCATTTGCTGCGTTGCTGCAAGCTCTTCAAGTAGTCAGCGGACCACCTTTTCCATAACTGCTGATTGAAGCATTGAACTCACTGCCATCTGGATAAGCTGTTCATTGTTGTATTGGTAAAGTCTGGCTCAGAAAGGGAGGTCAACGGAGCACCAATAAGAAAATGACCTGGACTCAAATAACTAGGATCATTAGGCTCATTGGATAGTGCTATGAGAGGTCGTGAATTCAAACACGCCTCTACTTGTGTAAGCAAAATGCTAAATTCCTCAAAAGTCAATAACTCCTTTCCAACAATTCTCTTCCAGTCATAATTTAAAGACTTAACACCTGCTTCCCACAGTCCTCCAAAATGTGGTGAATTCGGAGGAATGAAATGCCACTGAAATTGTGTTTGCTGCATTGTTGTGCACTTGCCTTAAAAACTCTTCAGACTTAAAAAACTCCTTCAGTTCTCAATTTGCTCCTCCAAAGTTCCTGCCATTATCGCTGTAGAGGTGATCTATTAACCCTCTTCTAGCTATAAAGCGTTTCAGTGCTGCAATTAATGCTTCAGATGTTAGATTAGAAACCAATTCTAAGTGTATAGTCTTAGTGGCCATGCAAATGAACAATGCTACGTAACATTTAGTTGTAGTTTTGCTTCTAGTATTGCCACTCTTTATCTCAAATGGACCCACATAATCTGTTCCTGCATTTACAAATGGGCGTGACACTGTTACCCTTGCCAAAGGTAACTGATCCATCAGCTAATGTGATGCTGCTGCCTTTAACTTGAAACATGGCAAACAACGATGTAACCCTGGATGTATGACTTGCTTCATTCTCGGTATCCAATACTGCCATCTCAAAGAAGCACTCAGAAGTTGTGAACCTGCATGCAGAAGCCTCGGATGTTCATCCATTATAATCAGTTCTGTAATATGATGCGCAGGAGGCAAAATTAGTTGATATTTGGAGTCGTATGGAAGATGTGAATGCCGTAATCTTCCACCAACATGAAGATAACCTTCCTTGTCAAGGAATGGATGCAGAGGTTGCAATTGGCTCTTTGATGAAACCTGACCCATCTTGCTGAGGTCACTGATTTCTTGAGCATAGTTATCCTGCTGTGCTATCTTAATGCAGGCATGCAGTGCATCTCATAATTCTGTGCTGGTAAGATAACCTGTCCTTCTAACAACGGGTTTCTTGCATTGTGAAAAAATCTCAAACAATATGCTGCTACTCTTTGCAGTCTTGATGGCATTGAAAAATCTGGTGATAAACTCTTCTGGGGAACACTGAATCCTAACTTTAACTGTTGTAACCTCCCGTTGTTCTGGTGGTGGTTCTGGATGCCTTAATAATGGTGTGTTAAGCCACTGTTCTTGATGCTGACTCAGCCATTCAGGGCCTACCCTCCATAACCTGCAGTTCTTCAAGGTATCTGGATTTGTGCCTTGATATGAGATCTGCTGGGTTGCTTGCAGATGCAACGTGTCTCCATTCACATTCTGCGGTCAGTTCTTGAATCTGAGAAACTCTGTTGGGTAACAAATGTTTTCCACTTACTAGCTGAAGCTGCTAACCATGAAAGCACAATTGTAGAATCTGTCCATAACAAGATTCTGTCAATCTTCAAATTCAATGCAGGTACTGTTTTTATGTATCAATTGTGCTAGGAGTAAGGCTCCACATAATTCCAACCTTGGGAGTATGACTTTCTTCACTGGGACCACTTTCGATTTGGAGCAAAGCAGTTTAGTTGTTACTTCCCCTTGCTGATTAACATAGCGCAAGTACAAACGTGCTCTGTAGGTCTTCTCGCTAGAGTCACAAAATCCATGCAACTGAATTTCTTTTGGCTGTCCCTTTGCTAAGACTAATCTATCAACGGCTATCTCGTTCACTTGGGACAGACGCAAATACTTGTCCATCCACTGATTCAACTATTCTGATGGCAGTTACTCATCCTAATCAAGCTTGTGCAGCCACAACTGCTGCAGGAAAATTTTGTATACAACAACAACTGGACTAATTGAACCTAGTGGGTCAAATATGGTAGCAACAATAGAAGAAATAATACGTTTGCTAACAGGAGAGATTTTAGGCTCTCGCAATCTTTGAGCACATGTTCCCATGCTAATCAGGAACTGATCTGATAATGGATGCCATAGCAAACATAGTTTTTTGATGCCTTCATTGCTGTCCAGCTCAATGGGTACATCCATTTCTGTGCAATCAGGAGGGACTGCTTCTAATATGCTGGGGTGACTGGCACAAAACTTGTGTAGGTGAAATCTCCCCTGTCCCAAGAGCGCGATGAGTTCTTGCTGTAGTCTTAGTGCATCTTCTATGGTGTTGGCTCCACACAGAGCATCACCCACATAGAAATTGTTTGTTAATGTTTCTGGTGTGAGTGAGAAGTCCTTTGGTTCATCTTCTGCAAGCTGTTGTAAACAACGTGTTGCTAGATAAGGTGCTGATGCAGTGCCATACGTCACTGTTGACAGCTTGTATGTTCTTAATGGTTCATCAGCGGATCTTCTCCACAAAATTCGCTGCAACTTTCTGTCGTCTTCATGAATCCTCACTTGGCGATACATCTTAGCTATATCTGCGGTGAATGCAATCTGGTATGTTCTAAACCATAAAACAGTGGAATACAAGTCTTGTTGTATTGTAGGACCTACAAGAAGTGTATCATTCAAAGACATTCTGTTACTTAAATGACATGAGCCATCAAAAACAATGCAAGTGAGTGTTGTACTGCTGGGACTCTTGAAAACCGCGTGATGTGGAAGGTAATACCGTTCCTTTGTGCTGCTTGTGTCTTTAATCTGGCTCATATGACCCATTTCTTCATATTCTTGCATAAATTCAGAATATGCTTGATGCAAATCTGGATATTCCTGGAACCGTCGCTCTAGCTGATGAAATCGTTGCTTTGCTTGTTCGTACAACTCTCCTTGACGACCTTGACCTTCACGTCGAGGAAGTCTCACAGTGTACCATCCTGTATCATTTCGTGCGGTATGCTTCTTGAAGTGTTCTTCACACATAATTTCTTCAGCTGTTCATGTCTTATTAGGCAATTCTTCAATTTCCCAAAGTCTTTGCACTTGCTGATCTAAACTGTAATTGTTGCGAATGAAGAAACTTTTCCTTGGAACTTCTTCAGGCGCTGCTAAAGTTATCTTGCCTGAAACTATCCATCCTAGCTCTGTATCCTGTAAAAATGGATAATTTGCTGTTTGCGTCTTCTTATCATGGCATAGAACTTCAAAGAACACATCAGCTCCTAACAGGATGTCAATGGAGTTGGGCCTGTTGAAATTCTCATCTGCTAACATCAATCCTTCCAGGATACCCCAATTGCTACTATCGACAAATGTGGCTGGAATCATTCCTGTTATCTTGGGAAGTATGGTGCAATCTATTTAGTTTCCCAGTTGCAAAACCTGGATTTTATCTCCAGTGAAGCTGCATAATGAATTGTTTTTGTAACCTCATTGATACCTTGAACAGGTATCTGTGCTTTAAATTTTCTCAAATTAAGTTGCTGAACTAAACGCTCTGTTACAAAATGACCTTGTGATGCTGAATCCAACAATGCTGTGCACTTCACTAATTGTCCACATTTATCCCTAACATAAACTATTGCTCTAGCAAGCAGTATCTGTGAAGATGGCCTTCCCTTAGATGTATGACAGACTGTTGTACTTGACTGGCTGCTCTTATTTCGTTCATTTCTAGTCGACTGTGACTGACGTTCATTGTTGCACTCATTATGATTGTTTTTCTGAACTGGCTCAGACTCACATGGCAACAGTGAATTATGCTTCCTACTGCAAAATTTACACCTCCATTCTTCCTTACATTGTGATGTCCTATGGCTGTTACCCAAGCAATTAAAACGCAATTGATTCTGCTTAATTAAATTCAACCTATGCTGTGAGCTTGCTTTCCTAAACTGCTTACATCTATACGAGGGATGGTTGCCTCTACACGAAATAAATGAGCTGTGTGTGGCTACATATGCATGCTTGGTTGGTTTGCTAATGCCACTGCTGTTATTATTCGTAGGGTGCTGACTTGCGTGAATTAGTTCAAGAGCCTGACATTTACCTTCCAGGAATTTAATGATTGCTTCAATCTCATTGATTCCTTTGGAAACTGCCTTCATTTCCCATTGTTTTCTGGTTACTTCATACACGTGCTCTATCAATATCTGAGACAAGAATACTTCATGCAAGGGTATGCTCAAGTCTGATGCCGTAATAGCATTCAAATTACTTTGAAAATGATTGATCAATGCGCTTAAATCCGTGGCTGATTCCTTGTTGATCACTGGCAGTGACAATAATGAATTCACGAGCTGCAGCTATTAGACACTCATTGTTATACCTATCACATAGCAAATTCCAGGCTACATGAAAGTTCTGCTGTGTAACTGGAATATTCTGAATTAGCCGATGTGCTTCATTAGTTACAGAAGACAACAAATAGTGAAATTTTTTTAAAATCGTCCAGTGTTTGGTTATTAATTATCAGACTGTTGAAAGTGCCATGAAAATGTTTAAACTCTATTATCTGACCTCCGAATTTTGGAATTTCAGTAGTGGACAATTTAATCTTAGGCGCTAAACAATTGCCATAGTCATGTGTTGCTCTAAACTTCTGTGATTCTGCTGAACTAAAGTCTCTTGCTCGTCTGTCTTCTGAAATCATTCTATTAATCCTAGCTTTCAGTACACAGTATGTTTCTGTGAATGCTTCCCTATCTAGCTCATGTTGTTGCATTTCATCATCATCATCATCATATTCCAGCTGATCCTGTACAGTGTTGTATTCTTCCCACACCTTTTCTAACAACTGTAGCCTAACCTTTACTTCATGCATGTCTACAGTGTCTGGCAAACTGTCATTGTATTTCGTAATGTGCGTCATTTTTGCCTTGACTGCTGCTCATTTTCTGACTAATGCTTTGCGTGTTTGGGAATCCATGGTGCTAAGGATTGGTAAGGAAAGAGCCAACTTACTGATTTATGTGTTGCTATGACCCAAGGTTCTGTCTACGTACACTGGCAACTCTTCTGCTCGGAAGCTGTCTACCGTTCTGCTTACGTTGTCGCTTGTTGCTATGCTGTTGCTATGCCGTGTTGCATTCTTCTTGCTTGAAGTTATTTTGCTTACGATTCTTAATAGAATCGATGCTGACCCACAATCCGGCACGGTAAGGACCAATGTATAGAGTTGCTATAAATGAACTATGTTTGGTTCAAATCTCTGGATTGTGGGTACACATGGGCACTACTAAACAAAACACTTCTCTTTCAGCTACATCGGCGCTCACTGCTCTGGTCACACTGCTGCTGAACTGAACTGATACATAAATCAGCTACATTTACATTCAACAACGCACACATTGCTCGAGTGATAAACACTAGGTGCGGACTAATGAAAACGAAAAGAAAGAGAAGGAAAATACCTTCCCCTGCCCAGTCTGCTTATATGGCGAAATGAAAGCTTAAACACTTCGTGATCAGAGACTGTTTTGTTGTTACATTTGTGTACATTGTTGCATCTTTAAAAAGCTTTCTTACAATCAATAATCCAGAAGGGGATTGGGGGTGCATATGGTTGGCACTGTTGAATGTTCAGTTATTGTTGTTCTAGAAATGCTTCATTGCAAAATGAATTTGATGGCACTGAGGGTGGTCACATATGGATCATTTCTGATCTTGACTGTCTTGATTACAGAGTAACCATAGAAGAATCTTCACACTCAGGATGTGAGACTGGATGCACAAGTGAATAGGACAATAAACAGATTTGTTTAATTTCAAACTTTAGCTTTGTGTTTTTATTTGTTAGTAAAAAGAAGTCTGTGTTTGAACACTTACTGTTCTTATTGTAATGCACAATTTTTTTTCTTTGAAAATGTACTACTGAATCAGGTGTGCATCTTATAATCAGCGGTATCTTGGAATTGAAATATAGTGATAGGAGATGTGTGTGGGATAAATCCTTTCTATCCTGTCTATGAAGTAGTGTGTGGTAAGGAAACATGTATTTCTATCAGGTACTCTCAATGCCGTACTGAAAGTATACAATGGAATTAATTGTTGATGAAGAATTGTAATTTGGTCTTTGTCCATGATCATAATTTGTGTCAGAAGCTGGACCTTCTTCTGTCTTCAGGTGTAAGGGATGAACAGAAACCTATTGTATTCGGTCCTGAGGCTGTGTGTGAAATGCATAATTATTGAAGGTCAAGTTTTATCAGACATTAGACAGTGAAAGTGGAAGGAAAGCAGTAGTTAAAAGCCTCAGTTAAAAGTTATTGTACATTTAGATTTAAGTAATATGTAAATATTGGAATGATTTTAGTAATTAGTTTTTTTTTTTTTTTGTTAGTAAATGTTAAGTATACTCTGCCTTCCTTATTAGTGATAATGCTGTTGTCAGTGAAGTTCCTCTTGCACTGTCAAAGAATTAAACATTTTTCTGCATCCTAACTTCCATCTCCCTGTGTGAAAAGATTTGGTTAGATTGTGAAATGGGTTTCAATGTTTCCCTAATTCCCGGATGTGGTGTAGAAATTGCATACACATAAATTTGTAGGAACAAACTAAAGTAATTGCTGGGGGTTGCCATAGCTTCCTTGTCTCTCTAAGATTTTCCTTAGTTATTACTCCAGGACCATTATGCTCTTGAACAGGCATATAAATGGAATTTTTTGTTTCATTTAATGCCTCTTCTGACATGAACTTCCATACATTGTGTGTTGTTTCATGTCCTTGACTACAGATAGCTGTGGTTTCCTATGCTAGACACTGCCAAAATACAGTATGAATACAAGGTGGAAAACAGTGTTTTGTGCAGGTAACACAGAATTATGTGCACTCTGTAACTGCTTGTAACCAACTAACGTCTCACCCCTCTTTTACTCCTGTTGATGAATCATGAATAGAGCAACTCAAATCATTTTTTTGTGCAGTACCGTGATACTGCAACAGAACTGCAATTGGAGCTGATGATTTTAGACTTAAGTAAATACATACAGCCGGACCATAGGTACCCAAGTCTAGTACTTCTGAGGTTGATGCTGTATCACATCTGCAGTATGTGCAGGCCTTGCATTTAACCATTGCCCACACTGCTTAACTTGGCATACATTAACTTACATTTTCAGTCTTGCAGGTATTATTGAAAAACCTCAAATCCCATCCCATACTTATTATAATTGGTAAATTCTGTTTATTTCCAGCCATTGCCACAAACCAGTTACTAACAATTGGAGACTTGGTAGCAGTCTCGTTGTATGTTCGTGACATGCGTCATTACACTGCAATCAACTCAGAGTACCTGAAACTATTTCGTGGGAGTAACCCACCTGTTCGCATCTGTGTAGAGGTACCTCTGCCTGCAAGCACACCTGTTTTGTTGGAGGTTTTAGGCTATCGAACACCTACCCAACAAGTTGATGAACAGAGCAGTCAACAATATAAGAGACATACTATGCATGTCCAAGGAGTGTCTCATTGGGCCCCAGCAAATATTGGACCTTACAGCCAAGCAGTGAGGGTAAGTATAATCTGAATAATAAATTATTAATAATGGTAGAATGAATGGATCTCACAGTACTGTATTATGACTAACTTTTTCCTGTATGTAATGTTTAATATGCCTGATATCATACACTAACAGTGGGTCCCCAGCATTTAATGTCTGTGATATCAAAAACTGACAGGGCATGTATCATGATTATTTGTGGATTTTGTGTACTGCAAGAGAAACAGAGGTAAAACCCTCATTAGAAGATACCCTCAATATCTTGAGCTTTAGACCAGAGAGAGGATTACCAGTTTTAAGCAGAGTTGTAGTATTAATTAACAGTTAACACATATAAGTATTTGGCTTTATGCATATGTATTTTGTCATGTAACATTATTATACATGATCAGCAGTTTTGTAAAGTTACACTGTTTTACTGAGTACAGGTTTCTTCAGTATTGAGTTCAGTAACAGTGTAATTGCAAATTGATGAATTACACAAACTAAATATGTGAAGCAGCACATGGAAGATGGAGGAGGGGTGGAAATAGAATTTACACTCCAGTGTACATCTTTCTGGAGCATGGCATCTGTTTGCCAAGTAGTAAATTGGTGAAGATTAGATTATACAGTAAAACTTGCTCTTCACTAAAACACACTTTCTTTATCTAAGTGCAGTAAAACTCCACATATTAGTATTATACTTTTTTTAACAATTGTTACACTATTTTGGTCCAGGCAGATGGTCCATTAAGAGTATAGGTTTAAAATTTTAATGACTTTTGTGTTTAAAGTATCTGACTATTTTCATAAAGTTACTTTACAAATTCAGTATTCTTTTTTGCCTAAAAGTAAAGTTTTTCTGGTAACATAGATATAGGAGTTTTAAAAAACCTTGTGGAACTTTGTATTCACCTTTGACATATTTAGTGTAAGGTGCCTGCTGCAAAACATGCACAGTTTTGGAGAAATTTGGTGCCAGTGCAAATAGTGTACCTTTATCTCTCTTAGCTACCAGTTGGCTGTGTACTCAATACATTTGCAAGAAGGTGATAATGATCCTGGCAGAGCGCTTTTTTTCATTGATCGTGATGGTGGTGATGGCAAGGATGATGATGATGGTGACAATGACAATAAAGATGGTGATGATGATAACAATAATAGCAATAATAATTTCTTCACAAAATTTAAATAATATAACAATAATAGTAAGAGATCTTTAGGAGCAGAAGTGTGTGCAGTAGGAAAGAGGCCTGACAAGTGCTGCTCATGAATTGCTTCTCTCTCTCCTTCTACAAATGTTCATTATCATCTGCTTTTCCATGTAGTTTAAAATGCTACACCTAGATTTGTCATGCACTGTACTAAATATTTATATTCAAAGTTAGGATATTTTAAAATTTTTGAGTCACTTGCAGTCTGAGAACGCCAGAGAATGGCATCAACTCCCAGTTTAATGTAGTGTACCACAGTGTCAAGAAATGCACTCTTTCTTTGTTACTTTTTTTTAATAATGGAATTCCTCTAGGTGGGAGACATAATATATGTGGCTGGCCAAATTGCTTTGGTTCCTGGGACCATGCAGTTGGTGGATGGAGGAGTGAGGAAGCAATGTCAGTTGGCCTTGCGTCATGTTGGGAGAATTATAAAGGCAATGGATCCTAATACACAGCTCAGGGATGTTGTGCAGGTGTGTCTTAGATTAAAGTGCACTGTTATTACTTTCTCTTCTCTTACTGAAATTTACACAGGAATGTATACTCACATATGAGAATATATATTCACAGTCACATGTAACAATTTCTGCATTGTTTCAATCAACAGCTTTTCTTGTATTTTATGTAACTGATTACATGTTTTGGTGTACCTTTGGTGTATGCCATCATTAGACTCGTACATAAAATGAAAAATGGAAATACAGAGTGCCAGTTTTATTTTTTCACTGAGAATGGGATCTTCATCATATTGGAAGCAAGTTCCACCATGACTTTAGCACACCTTGAGACTTTTATGTGAAATCGGGTAGTTGAACCGCTGGGGAAGAACAGATCCTAAATTCCTAGCAGACATAGGGTTTCTGTGTGATAAAGCTCCCATGGCATCTGCCATCCTCAAGGACATGATAAAACTGGACATCCTGTGTATATTACTGTATGTAAACACACACATACCTATGGGCACATAGGTACATATTGACATTTGTATGTACATACCTCCATATTCATCATACTGACATTGTATGAAGGTGTATCCAAAAGTCCCAGGACAGTGCTCGTAACATGCAAGTCGCTTGTAGTTCACGAGTTTCCCGCTAGGGTGTGTTGCAGTGATGTCTTGTGAGTGAGTGTGCCAAGTGGCGTGGTTGGATGTGGAAGCGTTTGATTGTTGCACGTGTCTTTATGTGTGTATTGCATCAGCCATCTGCGATTTTCTGATATCGGCAGTATGGCAGAAGTTGACGAACAAAGGGTGTGCATCATGTTCTATGTGAGATTGAGTAAAACAGGAAGTGAAACTCTTGAAATGTTGAAACAGGCTTTTGGTGATTCGTGCAAGAGCCGTAGCCGAACTTGTGAGTGGTTTGGACGTTTCAAGAATGGCAGAACTTCGACTGCTAATGATGATTGATCAGGTCGGCCAAGCACGGCAACAA
>Ga0123352_10003271_pt1 | contig 23327 bp, 17 predicted proteins | sample TergutLab28metaG_FD_89700 | JGI IMG/M metagenome (GOLD analysis project Ga0123352, IMG submission 89700) | Labiotermes labralis P1 segment gut microbial communities from Petit-Saut dam, French Guiana - Lab288 P1 | ecosystem: Host-associated > Arthropoda: Insects > Digestive system > Gut ...
AAAGAAACATGGAAGATTTTTTATGATTTTTTTAAAAAAAGATTTTTGTTGAGTAATGACAAAATTTAAAAAAAAAAGCTTATTGAAATTTTTAAAAATCTTTTTTTTTTTTTTTTTACTCTACTGTTCATATTTTTGACATTTGGTGCGAAGCAGCTCCAGCATCTGTTAGAAAATAATCAGCTACTTTATTCCTTATATTGTTCGCTGTTAACCCCCCACGTATTGATTGTCCTTCAGGTACATCTTCAAAACCAGTCCATGTCAAAGCGTCTTCAAACTTATAACCACCTCTCTCAGAACAAAATTGTGCAGAACAACACTGGCCTTAACACTGACGACTGCAAAGTCAGGACTGACATTAAGCGGTCGCTGGAAACTCTCTATTTATTGCTCAAAATACCAAAAGCACATTCCACATACCTTCGTGCTCTGCATAAGCAATAGTTTTACACTCTTTTTTTAACACTCAGGTTAGATTCACCAAAAGGTCGAAGTATATTTCTGTTCAGCGCAAATCCTTCGTCTCCTACGAAGAGGTATGGTACATTTGGACCTTCTGTTCCTGAAAGAGGCCTCTCACTGGGTAATTCCAGCATATTTGTCTGAATTGATGTCCATAGCGTAGATTGTTTAAAAACTGTAGAATCACAGTCTTTTCCGCAACTACCAATGTCAACGTACACGAAGCTGTAGTTATTGTCTGCCACGGCTATTAATACCACGGGGAAAAAATCTTTGTAATTATAGAACATCGAGCCACTGTGTTCCGGTTTGATTACTCGAATATGTTGCCCATCGACGGCCCCTAAGCAATGCGGGAAATTAGCTCTTCTTTCAAATTCCTAAGCAGTCACTTCTTACTGCTCTTTTATAGGCCTGGAAATACGTTATGGACGCATGATAGAGCAGTTATTGAGACATACTGCTCTGACTATATTTCTTGCTGTTAAGATTCCAATCCGATAAGAGAAATGTAGGTCATGAAAAATGCATTCACTCGCTAGATATCTGTAAAAAGAAATCCTGTAATTAATAACACTCTTGGTCACTTGTACTATTATTATAACACACTCAAGTTCCTAACGTCTAATTTTAGTTACATAATTTTGAGTTTTGGTGTAATGAAGCAATGAAAAGGTAGGAAAACGTCCGAGACTGCTATGTAAAGTCAATAAGAAACATAAACAAGCAACGAAGTTCGGTGCGGGGTCTTCAAAAGCTAGAAAATATGTGTACAGTTTATTGGTGGATAATATGGAGGAGTCTCAGGTTACTAAGTTGAACAAAATGGAGATGATAATGAATAATTTCTCCCAAGAAAATCCTTTCCTATTATTTATTCAACAAAGTTTTCTTTTAAAGCACACACAAACATTACTTGACTGACTGAAACAGCCAAAATTTCAACAGGTTGACTGTAGTTCCTCATTTTAGTGTTACGACGCTGAAGACTGTCCTCCAATCGGCGATGCAACTTGTCGAAAGATGAAACTAACATTCGAAAATAATTTAAAAACATGTTTGCATCACCTCGTATTTCATCAAATAGAGCGTAAAAGGCACCGAATTCTTCCCTTTTTTTAGTTATTGGATGAACCCAAAGCAACCTGTCACGTCTACGTTTACGACGACGGTACAAGAACAGAGCAATTATTGAATAACGATCCATTGCAGATCACTGTGCATGCACGACTGCTTGGTCATAGCGTACTTCGTCGTTCGACCGGCCGGTTAGAACCGGAGATGTTTTAAAGTTCCAAGTTGTGCACTCGCCCATCCGGTCCGCTCCCGGCTGGTCGAAAACCGGGACATGTGAACAAGGCCTTAGCTTCTCAGGAAAGACTGTGTTCCATGTAGTTAGATAAATGTATTGCCTTGAACTTGACTGGGTATTTAACGTGGGACGCAAACAACGGTGATCTATTTACGACTGTGGCAAATGTCAACAAAAAAAAAAATAGCTGATGCATGTGATGGAATTAAGGATAGCACAGCGAACTGTTAACGAGGGTATATTGTCTCGTCTCTCCAACTTAATACCTCTGACTGTATCGTCACAACACTGTTAAATGTTCAAATTGAGTCTAGCATAGTTTGTAAGAAGAAATATTTGTAAAATGCGGAGCGGATATCGGGCATCTCACGTGTATGTTCCTCTGGGAAGTGACGTCATGTAAGTATCGACGACAGACAAGACTAAACATACGGCATGAGTGGCACTGTACCTTTCGGTCTTTTTTGAGTTTAGTGTAAGACAAAGTCTCTTGGCACTGCGGCCATTGAAGGGGCTACTGTACCAGCCCTGGGTGACAATGAAAGAGGAGTTTCGGTGGAATAATGACTACCAAGTTTAAACTGAACTACCGGGAGAAAAACCTGTTCAGTGCAACATGGTCCACCACAAAACCCACAAGGCTTTCCCTGAGAAAAAACGCGGACCTGCATGGTGAGAAGCCGACTGCTAACCGACTGAGCTCTTCTTGGTTAATTTGACGACGCTTTATTGATTGTAGATACCAGGAAAGGCTTGGTATGTGTGAATGAGAGACACAGCATTTTCTACGAGAGACGGGCGAAAACCACAAACTCTCAGCCAGGATAGCTATCAATTCGGCCGAAATTCCAGCCTCAGTAACATAACAGGATTAATCAGCAGTACACTACAACATTCGACTGACTACGGGCTGGACGGTCCAGGATCGAATCCCGGTGGGGACGAGATTTTCCGCCCGTCCAGACCGGCCCTGGGGCCCACGCAGCCTCCTGTAAAATGGGTAGCGGGTCTTTCCCGAGGGTAAAGTGCGGCCGGGGCGTGTTGCTGACCACTCACCCCCTTCTAGTGCCGCGGTCATGGAAGAGTGGACTATACCTCTACCAATCCTCTGGACCACACAGAGCCTGTAACGGGATCACTTTACCTTACACTACAACATTAGAACTTGAAGGTCAGCACTGTGCCTTCATGATCTTAACACTGTCCAGACTGTATCCAAAGATAAACGAAGCTTTAGTGAGCCAATAAACGGAGTAGAAGCCATACATCTTGCGAGCGCTTTCTTCCTTACAGTAGTCACTGCAGTACACATAACAGTATCGTAAGATGGAGTAATTCTTACCTATACTCTACTCAAACATCTACCAAACAAGATAGGCAATAGACGCACAAACGTAACAGTGAGGCGCATTCGTGCAACAACTGTTGCAGTGGAAACGAAATAAGTCTTACATATCCTGAGTGTGTTTGTAGCCTTAGTTATCTAGCCAGCAGAGCCTGTCCGGCTCTACCGCATTTTTTGCACATTATTTCATAGATGGCTCGAATTTCGCATGAACGCTACTGAAAGCTAAATGTGTATTTTGACTTTCGACAACAATTTTCTGATGCATTTCTTACTGTAAGAAGAATTAGGGGCGATATTAAAATAAATGTACATTTGTTCTCACATAAAGTACTCGTTTTTCTTGTCGGATTGTAATGAAACATGTTCTCGAAGGATTTTCGACAAACACTCAAACATAAAATTTCATGAAAATCCGTTCGGTGTGAGCTAAGTTGTTCCATGCGGACAGACAGACGGACAGACATGACGAAGTTAGTAGTCGCTTTTCGCAACTTTGAGAAAGCGCTTAAACAGCACCAAAACACAAGTCAAGGAGGTGCAGTACAACTGAGTTAACTAAGAATCAGATGCGAGATCGGTCATCCTCACAGCAGTGCTGCTGAAGGTTTAAGTCCTCGGAGGATCTGCACTTCCAGCGTCAAACCGTCACATCCTAAAGCACATGTATGCTGAACGAGTCACACTTAAAATGAGAACAGTTGCACTTACTGTAACTGTACTTAACACAGTTCCCCCAACAACAGAGTTCCGTACTTTCTTAGTCTGACGTCTTTAACTCCTTTATTTTAGGTGTAGAGAGTTAATGTCGCACCTGATCACATTCAATGACACACATTCTATGTAGGTTTCCTCTGGACGCGGGATCAGCCCGTCGCAGAGACCCCTACCTGACAAAACACAACACTCACAAGGGACAATCATGACCCCTGCGGGATTCGAACCCACAATCCCAGCAAGCTAACGACCGCAGACCTAGGCGTTAGACCGCGCCGGCCACCGGGAACGGCATAAGGGTGATTAATAAATAAAACGTATGTCTGAAGAAGTACTGTGATTAACAGCTTTTGCGCATTTAGCAGATAGGCAGCTTTTGCCTGGACAGCCGACAGTGAACATGGGGAAGTCTCTTAGATTCCGAGTAGATACTCCAAGACTTACAAACTCCAAAAGGAAAGGCAAAATTTTAAACCAAGTTAAACGGTGCATTAGAATGACGCCTCATCTCACGTAAGGTACGTAGCTTTAGACACTTGAATTAGCTGATTTATAACCGGCGAGGGGAGTGAAACATTTGTAATGGATAGCTGCGAACTTCCACTAAATGTATTCTGACTTGATGGCACCAGTAGGAGGAGAGAATTGCAAATTACAGACACGTGCTGTAATTTAGTTATAACTAGGGTAAACACCTAACACCAATAAACAATCCAGAGAATAAGCATTTTATAGTGCGAATGAGGCCCAGAAACTTAAGGGAATGAGAAAATATGTAATGAACTTGATGATTGGAATGTAATTCCGAATCAATAAATGCTTCCACGTCTTCTTCGGTACCGGTTACCTCGGATCTGCACCAAATCTTTCAACCATGAGGTTCATTTTTCTTGCGAACGTGTTAACTGCAGTTTACTAAACCCGAATTCCACAAAATTAACTGCACACCAATCTCGGATAAGAATAAATATCAGATTAACCTTTTGACGCCTAATTTCATCTATAGTGGTCGTAACGCACCGCTAACCTCTAAAGTTGCATTTTATATATATTTATTCAACTAATATAGGTACTGAATATTTTAAACATGGTATATATTGTCCGTATTTTTTTCTTCAAAATGCAGTTTGTTTCATAATTCTAACGTATTTGGTTCCTGTATTATTCACATTTTATATACAGGATGTACCAAAATAAAAAAAAATAATTCCGGCGCTAAAGGTTAGTGCAGGATTCATTCGGGGATTTTACGACAAGATAATCTCGGATGTCGTCGGCGAGAAACGATACTTACTGTAAAAAGTAAAGCGATCCCGTTACAGGCCCGGTGTGGCCCAGAGGGTGGGTAGAGGTACAGCTCTACTCTTCCATTACCGCGGCACTAGAAGGGAGTGAGTGGTCAGCAGCACGCCCCAGCCGCACTTTACCCCCGGGAAAGACCCGGTACCCATTTTATAGAAGGCTGGGTGGGACCCAGGGCCGGTCTAGACGGGCAGAAAAACTCGTCCCCACCGGGATTCGATCCCGGACCGTCCACCCCGCAGTCAGTCGCTATACCAACTGAGCTACCCGGCACACATACCGACTTGTAGAATACAAATTTACGTCGTGTCATTCATTTGTGAACATACTGAAATGTACGGACCTGCAAACACAAGCTTGTGGAACAGCAGGAAGTCAGAGGATGATGATGATGACAACTTGACCTACACCCACTTACCTACGTACATCTACTGAACTCTGCTATACTCAATGCATGCTCAACGGTTCGAATATTCTTAATTATCCATTCATGACTACCAAGCAGTACCGTGTCCTAGGAAAAGAGAACTACGGAATAATAATAATAATAATAATAATTCCATATATATATATATATATATATATGTGTGTGTGTGTGTGTGTGTGTGTGCGCGCGCGTGTATTTATAACGTTCTATAAACTGAATGAAATATAATTCAAAGAAATTATCTAAACTGAAAGTATTTATGCAAGGAAGCGGACGGACATGAGGGTGTTTAGCGATCCCAAAAAAATCCGTCGGTGTTTCTTTTTTGAAGGAGAATTCACAGTGACTCTGTTAAACATAACACAGTAGGGCGTCGATCATCTGAACTTCAATCATCCGAACCGTCAATTACGCGAACCACCGCCGGTACAAAAAAGAAAGTTACAGTATACTTTCCACTGACTGGTTACTATACTGAAATATCTCTAAGCCGGTTAAAGTATTACAGGAGTTCATAATCCAGTGTCGGCTTTAGCTGTTGATTGGACTCAGTACTTGTTTCTACCATGCAATAACTTGTGTTTGTTTTTTTTTATTTTTTATACAAATGTGTGAATTTATTGTTGAAACTATGTAAAACAAATATTAGGTAAGTTAAAATCAATTCAGTATGCAACATTATTTCAATATTTGCTGGTTATCATTTACAGACTATTGCGTATAAATCAATTATAGTATGTGATGGTAATATTCTCATGCATATTTGATTATTCGAACAATTTTATTAATCGAAATTCCTCATTCCCAATTAGCTCGGATAATCGACGCTCTACTTTATTAGAAATTCTAATACCAATCCTCTTCACTGCCTTACTCCCCGCTACCTTGAATCAAACGGTTCTCTGCTTCTGTCACAGTGCTTCATCGCCAAATCTTAGCCGAGCGTTAGTTGTGGCAATTAAGAGTTGTTCGTGTTCAATAAACTGCAGGTTGCCAAAGATCAGTGTTCTGGTGTACGTCTGAACGAAGTCACTTGCTGGACACTAATACAAGCCTTTAAAACAAGAGCCCAAGGACGAATCGTCCCATGGTCATTCCCACACGGTTAGACAGAGTTTCGCTGGCAGCGAGCTGCCCTAATTCGGTAGGACGGTTTAAGTTCGAAGGCCAGAGCGTAAGATTCTTCCAAAGGTTTCGTTCAACGTCGGTATCGACAGTCACTCACATACAACAGGTGCAATTAGGTAAGCACAAAACACTCTAAAGACGTCCGAAATTGCAGGTATCCTGCAAGAGATCATACCGGACGGTAAGAACCACAAATAATACATCAGTACAATTTTCGAAATGGAGAAAGAATATACATAAGGTTCTGCAAACCAAATTAAGAGTTAATTCTCGAACATCTACAAGCCATTAATACAGTTTCGCTTTTAACTGACAAAACTTTCTCCGAAAGTTACTTCATGGTGCGTTCAAGCATTGTTGCCCTTTCTTCTACTTCGAATTACTGTACGAATGCCAACATCCATGTACATCGCGTCCGAAACCTCTCAGCTGATGTTTTGAAATTTCAGCTACTGTAAATACCTTCTGGCTCACCCCAAGGGAGGTGGACGCCCACCACACACATTATGGCTTCTCCGAACGGTAGTGTTTATGAGACTCTTCAGTCTACAAGGCTGTTGTATTCAGCCTACACAACAAATTCCATGGTAGAGGCCAGTTTAAATGTGAAGACACACGGCCAGAAACCAGATTTCGTCTTTCGGCGAAACGGACGAGTCCATTTAAATCTGCGGGGGCGTGTAGTGTAACGCGACTGGGCGAGGACTTGTTGGACACCAGCTGGCCACGACGTAGGTCAAAGTACTCGGACTTTTTTTTCAGATGTCTACTGAAGCTGATTTATTGGAGGTTGCTGCTACAAGCGTGTTTACAGTTGAGTCTAGTTGAAGTACAGTTGAAATGATAGTCCAGGCAAGCGATGATATTATTAAAGTGGTGCCAAAAATGAAGCCTCACTCCAGTGACCTCTGCCCCTGAGCTGACGGAAGTTAGTCTTGGCTTTACATTAATACAATAGCATTTATACAGAGTTTCTTGGGCGTTGGTCGGGGTGGAGTCTCAATCTTGTGACTTCTAACTTTAATCTTTGATTGGCTGTTAATGACGTTATGCCTGCTTCGTTGTATGGTCACAACGTTTCCAATTGGCTATTAATTGCATCTTCTTAACCATCACTTTTGAAACGGGACTTCTGAGAAACGCGTCACAAGATGACTGTATTCCCTTCACAACGTCTGTCACCTGTTACTCTAGTATGACACCATTTCCTTCACACGTCTTATTACAATCTTTCAACTCTTATTCCACTAGTGTAACATTGTTATTTGCTCCTTAGATATCGTGTTGATAGAGTGCATTAAAGCTTAAGACTACCTGCTGGAGTACTGGCGACAACGATTAGTACTTAAAGAAGGCACCAATATGCCTTCTCTCTTTGTCACACTCAACTCTTTCACTCACGCCACATTACACGCGTCAGTTCAGTCGACTACTGGCAGCCTAGGAGTGCGCATCAACTTTTATTGTTGATAGTAACGCTGGATACACCATGTTCCGAGGCACCCACTCCATTCGCCAGTTTCTCCTTCACTTTCCCTCCCGTGCGTCACCGTGTGCCATCACATTTCAACTGGATTCCACTTAAACTCCACCGCAGACAGAGCGTCGTTAAATGAAGACCTAAAATAATACTGTCATATTTATCTTAGCCCTTCAATGATGCTGGAATTTAAATTCCAACTACAACCCAAGAGGGATGGGTTTTAAATTTATTGTACCCTTAAAAGCATTCACCACCGTACGGTGCACCGAGGCCGGCAGAGTGTAAAGAATTAAAAGCTTCGTACAGTGTACCGAGGTTAAGGGTTAAGTGTGAAAGTGGTTTGAATTCTAAAAGGTACTTCAGCAAATTTTTGTCAACTAAACTCCGCAAGAGTTTTGCCTCTCCTTTTCACATTTCAGTCCACCCCGGTGTGTTCTGCAAGCACAGCCTATACCGTATCAATACACTAACAGCTAAATAACACTTATACACTTATGTTTAGAAAGTACTTGTGCAGAGTAAGTGGTATTAGACTAGCCGCGATAAATTTTGATGATGCTCACTCTACTGTAACTGTCGGAATAACCACCTTATGGTTGGAAAATCCAGCCGATCTCGGCGGTAGTGCGATCTAAGGCATTGGTCTGCCGCCGCTTGACTGCTGAAATCGCGGGTTCTAATCCCGCCGGCAGGCATGGACACTCATATTTTGTATTTGTTGTGTGTTGCTGATGACATATTCAGAGGAGTCATACCGGTTGTGTGTATGTAACTGTGTGTGATCTAAAAACCTGTACGTGAGGTGGCCTAGGCCTGATTTGGGCTAGAACCCCACAGAAAGAACACTGGAAACTGCACCCTGACGAAACACAACGTTGTCATTACTTCCTACAAAAATGGATGCCCTCTTCATTTTGAAAGAATATTGTTTAATTAGTATGCCTAAGGTTTTTGGTATGTCCTGGATATCAGGATGTCACAAGTAACTCAAATTTTAAGAACAATTATAATGCTGAAAAAAGCAACGTCTGGAGATTCTTAAATTAAAACAATTCAGTGAATTAATGTGTGGCTCACTATATTTGTTTTTGAAATGTTAATATGTTAACTCATTAACACATTGCATCACTGGCTACTCCGTGTTTTGTTGACACTGTAATGTCCCTCCTGAAGAGTGGGTGACCGTTGGCTGGAACATGTTGGCTGCTAACTGAATACACCGTGTCTTGTTCCAGACTTAGAAATGCTGTTTTGTGTTGTTTGGATTGCGTATTGTGTAGATTCTTCCGTCTCTGTTCCGCAAAATGTGGGCATGGTTTGATATTCCTTAATATTAAAATTTGGTTCAAGCCAATTACGTCTTGAATAAACTTTCATCTCATACGTTAAATGCATTTAAACACAAGAATATTCGGAAGTAGATGCAAAAAGTAATCACACTTACACCTCATTCCCACAATCAGGGGCACCAAATTAAAAAAAAAACCTATGAGTCACCTCAAAATTCTAGGCGCCAGAACGATACCACAAAGGACGTTCCACACTGAGGACCAACAAACATCAGGCGATGGGCACAAAATTAAGTATCCCTGGCGACTTGGAGCTCGGGATTTGAGCACCCCTGCCCATTTTGAAATTAATTTCCGTTAACTTACAATGTACAAGTGTATCTGTGTTGTCTTACGCAGTGGAATGATCCTTTTTGGGGGGGCTGATCCCCCATCTAAGGAAGCTTTCCAAGTAACTAATTACATGGAGCACAAACTTTGAGCATAAGGCTGTCAGTCATATGGTTAGAAAAAAGCCCTCGCCTTTTGTGGAACCTGCAAGTTCATCACAGGGCTCAGAACAGCCGAACACTGTGGCATATTCTGAGTCAAACGAAGACAATACATAGTTATGCTATATTCATTTTAAGACACATTTTAATATACTCCCATCTTAATCTACGTGTCCTCAACCATATTTTCCCTCTGACGAATTTTTAATGGGCTACAAATCTCTCCGGGTCTGAGGCCCTGCGTAACCTTTCCTTGTGTAGTTACCTGGCAAAACTGTCAAACATCTAAACCAATGGAGAGCATTATTTTGGTCTATACAACGCAGACGGTAGAGGAATGAATGAAGATATGAGGCAATGATCTGTATGCCAATCGTGACATAACGAAATGTCTTTTCTGTGGTACTTCTTCAGCGCCTGCCCAAGCCTTAAATCGGACGGCCACTCCTTAGGGATATCCGCGATTGCATACTGAACACATTCTCTGCCGTGCCCTATATCTAGAAGCTAGTCGTTCCACTCACATTGGTGGAAAGGGACACGTGGGAAGTCAGTTTCGTTCCGAACACGCCACAGAACCTATCCGAATAGTTCCGATGAAGCAGAATAACAATTTAATTCAAACACTGCTCTATCACTCAGTTAAATATTTCAACATATGGACAAACCGCTGTCGATTCTGTTTTTTAAACTCAAAACAAAGTTTTATTCATTACGATAGATGGCGCTGACAGCTGACAAAATATAAACATGTCGGAATGGATAGGCAGTTTATACACTCGAGGAAAACACGGGTTCAATAAAAAATGACTCCGACACGTCTGAATAAATGCCAGTGTTTTCACCTAGCACGAAATCTGGATCCAACTTTCTTACGTATCTCCGAACACTCTAAAGCACATTCGTTACTTTATGTACCGCCAGAATAAAAATTATATTTAAAAACTCTTCATTCTGTCTACACATTATATTTGTGTTGTGTATGGTTCTCAGAAGAAACCATTATGCCCTTATATGATATTAACGGGTTAGTTCTTATAACCTAGAAGAAGTGTGTTTACTATGCGGTACGAGCTGAATTTGTAAGTATAACTCAGATCAATTTCGTTTTTCAAAAGTTGAAGTGTGAAGCTTTAAGAAACATACCATGGCAAATATGTTTCCAACTTTTATATTCGTGGTTCCATTCATCGTAACTATAAGTTGAAGAAATCAAACGAGATGCAACAGCATGCAGATATTTATTTACTGCTAAATTACTCTACATGTTTCGGGCGTCCATCGCGCCCATCTTCAGGAGTACATCAAACCAAGTAAGGACTGCGTCCTTATTTGGTCACGTTTGAAGAAGCTTGCTCCCCAGATAGTATGATCTGTACCAGAGGCTGCGACTACAGTTTTATATACTCCTGATGATGGGCGCGATGGACGCCCGAAACATGTAGAGTAGTTCAGCGGTAAATACATATCTGCATATTGTTGCATCTCGTTCGATTTCTTCAACCTATGCTTCCACCCATTATCTCGTTCTCGTTAGCCCTTGTATAACTTTGTCAGATTGTACGTGTGCGATGTTAAAATTTAATGTTATTATATTAGGGGAAGAACGTTGGTTGAGGTTATTTGAGAACAAGTTACTAACGAAATTATTTGTATCTGATGCAGACAGCAAGAGGGATCCGGAGAAAACTGGTACTCTTCAGAAAATATTATTAGGGTGAAGAAACGAAGGTGGTGCGTTGGGCAAGCACGTAACACATACAAAATAGGAGAAATGCAGAGAGCGTCTTTTGTTCGAACGTGTTCTAAGAAAATACAAAACCAATGTAAAAATTATTTTTATAAACCATCACTTTCCATGACAACATCTTGACAGGAGCAGGTGTTCTTCCACGAACGATGACTCACGCGCTCTTTTGTTAGCGCTAAATGAAATTGGAATTCAGAGTTTAAAACAGCACAAGTTAACTGGCACGTAACGATCAGACAAATGCAGGCAGTTCTATACAACAGTTAATACACGGTACTGGATAAGCACTAACTCTCAACGCTCTTTTACGATAGAAACAGAAGTTGCACAGTCCTTTGTAACATTTATTAAAACACTCCACTGTGTAATAAAATTACAACTCTCCTTCATGATATAAGCAAACACACGTCAATAAACCCAGTTACACTCTTCATATTTATGTAATCTTATGTTTATTGGACCGTGCATCATCTTTATAGTTGAATAAAGAGACCAACTTGATGTCACTTGCTTTATTATTTCAATATTTAATGCTCAACATGTTTCGGATGTTAATACCTTCATCCTCAGGAGCTTGCGACTTATTTGTTGTGTTATTTCATGGGCTGCATTGTTCTGGTTCGATGTGTGTTGGTGTTACGTTGTGGTTTGGCTGGGGTGGTGTGGTGTGGTATCCGTATGCAGGCTGAAGCTGTGCTTCAGCCTGCATACGGATACCACACCACTCCAACCAAACCACACCGTAACACCAACACACATCGAACCAGAGCAATACAACCCATGAAATAACTCAACAAATAAGTCGCAAGCTCCTGAGGATGAAGGTATTAACATCCGAAACATGTTGAGCATTAAATATTGAAATAATAAAGCAAGTGACATCAAGTTGGTCTCTTTATTCAAATGTCTATGTAAATTACAAGCTCTGAAACAGTAACGGAACTGTAATTACATTTGTCCTTACGCAGGTAACGTGGAGCGAAGGTTGTACAAAGGTGTGGACACCGGCCAGAGAATCGTAAGACTGAGGCCAGCTGACTCTGATATAAAAAATATTCCATCCACCATAAAACTAGCTGGATCACAAGCAATTTTACGGATTCTCAAGCCAGATGAGATAAAGCAGTTGGATGCATCTTGCGGTCCGGAAAGCCCAAGTGAGTACAATAAGAGGCGTAACGAGAAATGTATGGCTGACTACTAGTGCGATTGACGTGTACAACTGGGTTAAAGCCTCAGCCGCTTCTGTCACTGTTCAGTGAAAGTGACAGTACGGCTGACTACTGGATTTAACTCTTCGATTACTGACTGGGTAACAAAATGTACCCATGCTTTGTCTTTCTTTAACAGTTCTCGGTGGTACATGACAACTATCATACCAGTTTTTCTGTTTGTTATTTGAAGTCCTGTGACACAAGATTATCATTATGCACCCATTACATTGTTTTCTTTAGGATGCTGTATGTTTTTTTTTTTTGAATCCGACTGGGCCACTTTTCACCCGTTTTACTTCTAATTTCCCAAGAAACAAGGACACAAAACATGCCTGAAAATGTTACCAGCGGCCAGAATTGGTGTGCAAGGTCCACTCTGTCAAGACAAGTCAAAATAACACGCAACAGTTGCATGTAACAATCACAATACAGAAAAAGTTTATTCACATTTCTGTTCTACACTTATTTTCTTGTTTTCTAAAATTTTGGGTATTTCATTTTATAAAGTTGGGTGAGGAATGCAAAATTTAACTGAGTCTAAGAAACAGACTCTGAAAAAAGAAACATGTTAAGAAAATAATTAAACAATTTGGGTACAAAATTAACTCAGTACAGTAACATTTGGAAGTTTTATTGCTCTGTAATCCGAGGTTTAATATGATCTCTCCTTAGACAGGAATTACATTTTTTTAAACATTTCACATCAAATCTGAAAATCATATCTTATTCCAGTTTTTCTAAATACGTTTCTCAACGTTTCACGGTGTCCTGTACGTTCCACTTTTAGTACGTCCGGGTCGTGTGGCGTGTAATGCTTGAACGAACACTCGGCAGCAGATGGAACTTGCTTCAGAAAGAAGCAGTACCTGTTCACGCCCGTACTGTGCGAGAGTAATTTGCCACGGCCTCAACAGTTGGTGTTGAGTGTCAGCGTTACGAAAATGCAGGCCTCAACGACTCCGGCGTTCTATATGAACCACCCTGTATAAGCTGCTTTGTACAGAGCGTATCTTTAATTTATGGTTTCATCACAGCAGTTGTGAAGGTAACTGTCTCGCATACGAAACCTGCCTCCGCCGATGGCTCAAATTCCATATTTCACCTATAGTTCAACTTAATTTATATAATGTAATAGACTCGACGTGGGAACCTCCAGCATCTAAGCAGAACTCGCGTCTTCTGAAAATATTTTTCGACAAATGACGGGGGGGGGGGCTTGTCTTGAAATATTGCCATTTTCTCTTCGAATATTACATTTCAGTTGTTGCAAAGTTTGTCAATTGTCCTATATTATCTCTTCTACTGTTAATTCCCTGAAAAATGACGCCAGGTTTAATGTAGCCTAACGGACAGAGAAATTTTTCGGAAAAAAATGGGCCGTGTGATTATGCGAGCACTCATTGCAGTTTTAGTTCGTGTAAAGGAAGTCGTACCAACTGCATGGGGATTTGTCGTAACGCCATCGCGTTTCACTTGGGCTGTTTACGCCCCTACTTGCTGTAAACCATACACCATTAGAGAAAAACACGCATTGTCTGATTTCATTTTTGTCCAGCACTAAGTTCGTCATTCGATCCGGTAGTGCTGCACGTTATCGTGTGTGTGCAACCCAACATTATCAATTGAGTATCTCATTAAACACAGTGTAACTGTTAGTTTTATTCACTTTATGAAGTTCGTGATTCGATATTTTCCACTAACGTGTATACTATTTTTATTAGACAAAGTTGACACGGGTTTTTTTTTTTTACAAAATGTAGCGACGACATATTTTCCATGACGTATGTGTAATTTGGAAAGGCATACCAAATTAGCACACTCAAAAAAAAATCCGAAGCCACGATCTAATATATGCGAGACACATCACACTGTTGGTCAATTTTCAGTGTAGAAAACACGACATTAACACGCGGCCAACTAGCCTTCCTTTAGAAAAAAACTCGTATTTGTGCACGTTCCGTATGACGATCAAACAAACGCCCTATAGTAGGTGGCACAACAACAAACTTGAGATCTTCGCTTGTCTGGGATCTTACGCAGCACGGGCGTATGCAATTAGTTACCGACGTTTCGGGGCAATCCATTGGTCCCATTTGCAAGGAAAAATCAGTAAAAGAAAAATTCGTGCATATGGGACCGACAGGTTGTACCGAAACGTCGGTAAATAACACGCTGCATAACATCCCAGAAGAGCGAACGTCTCATTTATACCGCGGCAGAAGCCTGAAACCAGGCCACTATAAACTTGGGTACACTGATAAATATTTATTACAAAACCAAAAGTTAATTTGTTGGCTTTTTTCAAGAAACTTTATGCACCTAACGAATGCACGGAACATGGTATAAATATGACTTAGACAAATTTATTCTGGTCAAGTTTCAGGAGTCACCGGCGTCCCAGAAAAAGATAGCAAGATGACCAAACTACCGAATGAACAAACCCAAAGTGGTGACAATCCTACAAAATCTCTCGACAGTTCCTTCTCAACTGACAGGTACCGTTCGCAACTGAACGTTCGTCTGAAGCAGCCGAAACTGAAAACTAACAGGTCGATGGAAAATATTTTCGGCAGTACGGATGACAAAACGCAACACAACACATCCCTGCCAATTATAGACACATTCGACACCACGCCTCAAAAAGCAGGCCCTCTAAAAATGTCTTCGGAAAACACATTATCAGAAACCCGTAACAAAAATCTTCCATGTGAAAAACTTTTCAATTTCGATACTATGGAATCTGCTTTACCCCCAAAACTACCTCACTCACAACAGGTAGACACAACACACGTCCTTTCCGCATCAGACAATGATATAAGTACTGAAGATGCGCTGACAGGTGAGGATAGACAAAAATCCAAAGAACAGGAACTTAACCAGCCTACAATAGGAAACTGGCTTGCAAAAACACATCCCCTGAAAGAGCCTCATTCATCTCCCGAAATTACAATAAACCATACACCCAACATTTTCTCAAAACTTCCAAACCGCGTGGCAAAATGCCAAAATTCTCTAATTCCCAGTACTGCAGACGATTCCGCCGATACGGCAGACTTCCATTTAACGTCAGCACCACAGCTACAAAGCAATCCCTTCAAGATAAATTTTCGAACAATATCACCAACCAGCGCATCATCCTGTTGCAACCGGAGACCGATAACACCCGTACATATCAATCCCTTTTTATCAAGCTCTCCGAATCCAAGTCATGAGGTTGTTCCTCACGATGGACACAGTGTTCAGTGCATCAATCCCCCGCATTTGTTGCGCTTACAAAGTCCAGCCACCCTGCAACCTGACTTAAACGTTTTACATCCATCTGACCATCAACGTCAATTGTGCCTTCTACAAGGTACAAATTCGGGAGCATGCACTCCCTATTCTTTTGTGAATACATCTTATTCTCACAGTATTCAACCATCAAATATTGCCCTCTTAAGTAATGAAAATCTTTACATACCAAATTCAATCCCTGCCTCTTTCCCGAGTATGCCATTGTCGTTACCTAGTACCTTCTTGTCTTTATCACCCAATCAGCCAGCGTCTTCCTTAGGGCCCAACAGCATCTCTCCCGTATCAATAAACAATAATCTGCACGCTAACCCAAATTATTTTCCTAACACTCCAACATCTAGCCACGGAGGTTTGCAAGTAGCCCCTCCAAGCATGAACGTTCCGGGAAGTACAGGATATTTTGTGTCGAACGTAGCAAACCCTGTTGCACCTTCCACGACATACTTGCCCGGAAACATGACTGTTGTAGTTCCACCCTCTCTCTCGATTCCTGGCAGCGCCCAGTATTCTCCAGTGACGTCCGATCTCCCGACAAATACACACCCTGATATCTCCTGTACAGCACAGTCTGCCAGTCTTCCAATACCAAATCCGTCATCACCAAACACACCAAATGTCCCACCGTCTCAGCGAAATTCAGACTCATCTCAAATTGTAATCGGACCTCATTCTCAGCAACGTATAACCGAAGGAAATGCAGCAAAACAACCTAATGACGTGACAGAAAACACGCAGGAAGATAACAGGACACAAACCACTAGTGTGCATTCCTCCCCACTTCCAGTTCCAAAACAGACAGCACAAAGAAAAATGTCCAGAAAGTCGAGCATATTATCTCATCAGATCAGTAAATCAAGTGGTGATGAGGGACCAAACCTTAGTCCATCTACAGTACACAAACACATTAATACCAACCGACCGCCGTCTCCAGGAGATATCAAGAGGAAGGCATCACGAAAGATGAGCTCCACCAACACCATTGCGAGTCATCAGAATGTAGACAACTCTATCAACGAGAGTTCGGCGGGATGTAATGGAGGACCCAACGCTACATCGTCACCGAATACAAGGCACAAAACATCAATAGTACAAAGGTGAGCTAAACAACTTACTGTGTGAACTTTAATAAGCACACACAACATAAAACAAGTCACTGAGGGTGATTCCACAAAGCGACGCTTTACCTACAAGAAGGAAAAGAAAAAATAACTGTATTCCCGTTACGAAGACGAAAGTTATGCTGGAAAACTTCCAATATTCACATCACCTGAAACCTGAATTAATTGATGCCGTCAATAAAGTGTTCATTGTTCGACAAAACATAACCATACAGATCTAGTATACTAGGTGACGATGGCTGATATGTTCAGCCGAAACATGCTGTAATGTATAATGAAAGACTAATATACTACATATGTATAGTTGTGTTTGGTCGGTTAATTAACACTTCCTTGATAAGAAATACACAAGGGGGGGATGTCAATCAAGATTAACTGATGATGACAATAAACCACTATCATGGTTGTTGCTGCTACTTAAACTACCACCACCACCACCACAAATAATAATAATAATAATAATAAACACCTCAATGATGAAACCCACTTATCTGATGAAATGTCTGACAACCCCTAATCAAGTCATTTTACCATGCTTCCGGCTAGTTACACTCATTTCAATACTCCCTGATGCAACCCCCATAGCAGATACTTGGTTCAAAGCCTTTCTCTGGGAGCTAAACAACACCGGGCATAGCCTGAGACGATCCCTAATAATAATAATAATAATAATAATAATAATAATAATAGGAACACCTGATAGAACTATCCATAACAATAGACCGGACATAGATATACTTGAGAAAGCCATCAAAGAAGCATAGTTAATAGATGTAGCAATTGCTAACAGTCAGAACCTTCACAGAACCATAACCGAGAAGCCCCAGAAATATACAGACTTGACAGAAGAGCTTATAAAAATATGGCAACTGCAAACGGCCTGTACCGTACCGCCGGTACTGTTCACAGCGGGTATTATTCCAAACAGATTACACGACAGCTTGAAACTGATCAGTCTTCGCCCTGCTCTATATATTGTAATGCAGAAAGCAGAATAGTTGGCAGATGCTGCATAGTTAGAAAGTTTGTGGCCGAGTAATGAATAAGAAGTGCTTGGTTAGTGAGACTGTACTGTTTTGAGAACCAGTTATACTGATGTGAATTAAGGAAAGTGGATGATGGTGATGATAATAATAATAATAATGATAATAATAATGTATTTAAATGTTGTGGTAAATGACCAGCAGTAATATGTATGTACTTACTTATTCACTCACTTACTTACTTACTCCATGTAACACGGTCCTTGAGAAGCTAACCGGTTCTTAGCTAGTCAAGAAATTCCCCACATTTTATGGAACTCGAAGTTTCATTACATCATTTACAACTGCCCGCCACCTGTTCCAGTCCTCAGCCAGATCAATCCAATCCATGCCCCCCCCCTCCCGCTTCAAGAAGATCCATTTTAACATTATGTATAAACAATCAAGGCTATTTTTAAAGCTGAGGATCTCCACCGTGCCCACATTTTAGTGACAACTGGGTATACACGAACGTCTTCAGGTCTATCTACCACTTATGTTTTAAGCGTTGCAGGCTAACCTTTGAATTTTGTCAGTCGTGTAAGTTCACATTTTGTTCTTATAAATAATGCTAGTATAAGCACTGCAGCAGAATACACCAATCAACAACGAAATTAATATAAGCAAGCATCTTACTGAGGGATTATTCGTACAGTCCAGAAACACAGCAATTGATCAGAGGAAAGAAGTCTTCAATTACCTTCATAAAAATTAATAAATGTCGGTGTATATTCTGATCCACGTACAGAATGGAGCTGTTGCGTCTAAACAAACATTTCAAAATAACTCTTTTTAGATATTCTGAAAAAATATTACCCAGCTAATGACTCATAAGAGACATCTCTGTAGCCGAACATTTTTGGTACACTTTGTTTATTAGGTTGGCTGGCATAAGTTACGGTTGGTTCACAGCCATACGTTATAAGTTTGAACTGTCAACATATGTTCAAGAACCGCTGGTGATAGGTAGGAGGTGTTGTGTAAAGAGAGGGATTTAAACGAAGAAACAGCAGCGGATAATGGACACAAGCAGTCCAGTAAGAGAGCTTTCGAGTGAGAGAAGAGTGTGAGTGAGGGAGTGCAAGTGAAGTGACTGTGGTATTTTACTAGAAAATTATTTATATATTCAACTGGATGACAGCACGCCTTTTATATCAAGAATAAATAAACCAATAAGTAAAAAAGAAAATAACAGAAACTATAAGTGATTCGATGAACCACACCCGTCTCCCGAAAGACGTTCTCGTACATGACTGAGCACGTCGGAATAAACAAGGTACAAAGAAAGGGTAATCGTGTATATCACCATGCGAGTATTTACACGTATCTTATTAAAAATATCATATATTATTCAATAAATAAAAAAAGTGTCAAGTACACATTGTGAGAAGCATGCGTACACATGGCCCCGCTTTCTTTAAGGCAATTATACTGTATAATAAACTATCATTTTGCCGTTTATCTCAGTAATTAACCAACTTTATGCACAAAATTTTTGTTTTAAAATAAGTTTATATCATGCCTCTACATGTTTCGAGCACATGTGCTCGAAACATGCAGAGGCATGATATAAAATTATTTTAAAACAAAAAGTTTGTGCATCAAGTTGGTTAATTACTGAGATAAATATACTGAGATGCACGGTCAGCAAAATGTCAAAATTTATCATTTTGATGGTTTCGAAGAGATCCCTTCATAAAAACAGAGAAACGAGTAACGACAAATCTCGTCCAGATATTCAAGGTTTTGTAGTCCGAGATACTGCCAGCATCGTTACAAAAACTCTAAATAAACACACACGATTATAACACATTCACAGGCCAAAGAAAAGACAAAAGTAGGATAGTACTAAAGAAATCTGATTTCGCTTGATATCTGTAAGATAAAGAGGCGGGGTTGATTTTCCTTTCTTACGTATGCTTTACTTACAAAGCAGCATTTTCAATGAGAACCTTTTAAAGAGACACGTTCACCGCAGTTCTAGCTGAGTTAGCGAATGAAATGATTTTGTGTGTCTTTGTGCTCTCCTAATTCTATGTACTGCTGTGATCAGGTAATGCACTACTTTTCTGCAGGAAAATGAGCATTGGAGTCAGTGGCGGCTCTGATGCACAGGGAGGCGGCCAAACGAATGTCATCGATGTCAGCCGATCTTCAAGTTCAGGTCAAGACTCGCCGACAAAACCTGACAGGAGACGAAGAGTGTCGATTTACTTCAACAATAAGAAAGGTGATATTTTACAAAAATTAATCCAAATAGCAACAATGAGACACTAACTCACTTTGAATAAGTCTTGGCCGAGGGGAGAGAGCTCAGAATACTAGTTGCTTCTCCGTTAACAGCATGGACAGTGCTGTATAACGAAGCAATGATCCCACGACTAAAGTAACAAACATGCAAAAGTTTCAGATGTAATATACATAAACAGAACTGTCCAAGTCACAAGTTTCGGTGGAGAAAACAAATAAGAAACATGACAAGCAATAACAAAAAGACAATGACACAGTGCAAATTAATGTAAATACTTGAAATAGGTTTAGCATCAGCAAAGCTAAACTAACAAACTTCCAGTGTATTGTTTATGAAAAGACTGGCTTAAAAATGTGTGCCGTAAGTTTTACATAAGTCACAAAACCAACTGATGTCAACAGCACGTATCTTTATTAGACCTATATACGCTCTGGATGTCAAAAACCGAAGAAATAATAGGGTTTCTCTATTTAAATATGCTGATTATGACCATTATATACGTTCAGGAGGGTTCTATGGTCTGTGGAGGACTTAAATGGATGACTGTGCAAGATGCAGTTATTTCAATTGTACATCAACTCCCAAAATCTGATACATACTCTTTTACATCCAGAAAGTAAAATATATTATTATTATTATCATCATCATCATCATCATCATCATCATTTACTTTTGTGTCTGTATATCAGAATTTTTTGTCTCAGTGATCTAGCAGTAATATTAGTAATTTTTTTTTTAATTCTTTGCGTGATGGGTGAAAATTTTTTCTGCACCCTCCCCTGCGCCTCCTAAACGTTATTAAGTGCCCCGGCCTTAAGGTTTTTACAAAATGGGGTATAAAGTGCCATAACATTCCTTACTATTTCCACAGGTGCCCCGAAGAGGCGCGATTCGGCATTTCTTCCAAACGGTGGCAGTGTTTCAAACCATCGAAATCTGCCTCGCAGTTTATCTGTAGATAACGCGCACCGCTACGTCAGCGGGTCAACGGCGGACGTCGCAACAGGTCATTACGCAGGCGCAGAATTGATCACAACCACATGTAGTGAACGTGAACGAACGAACAGTGTTAGCAGCAGAACGAGTAGTGCTGCTGGGGGTCACGGATCGGCCAGGCTGAGGAAACAAAGCGTGTGCAGCGGAAGTGACGTTGGCAAAGTTCCGTGGTGTGGGTGCTGGGGAAACGGTTGCATCTAACAAGTAAACCCATAAATTCCTATTTGATCTAAGAAACTGCTTGAAACCCATCTGTGTTCTCCAGACCTGACCGTCCAACACACGCCTCACATGCCTTCCATATCTCTAATTCTACTGTAATATTTTTGCATTTGCAGGTTCACACATTGTTGTAACGAACTGCTAAATGTTGTATATATAGCGTCATACAGAAGGGATATTTGAACGGTATGCAATAATTTTATTTGTATATAAGCATTTTGCAATACCTTAGGGTAACGAGCATTTAGGAAGTGACACAATGTAATAACAGTATAATTATATAATGCAGAGTAACTTTCCTTTACCAGCTACATGTGTTATTGTATAGCTGCACAAACAATGACGGTATATACATATTGAATAAGAGGAACGACTGTTTGAGACGGCTGTTATTTAAGAATGTGAACAGTTTATTGCTGTAAATACTTAAATAAATGGCATTTAAGACTGCAGTACTAGAGATGAATGAATCAGCAGTGTTCCTTATGCATGTTCCTTAATAGACATGATGGAAACGTAGAGCAAGGGCAGCAAAATGCGGTGTTAGGTTCTGTAAAAAATGTGCAATCCAATTTTAAATATTTCATGACCATGCACTGATGTTTCAATATAGGCATACTGATGCAATCCAATATTGTTAAAAACAATGAACATAAACTGCAGTACGTCCTCCGTACCGCACAGTGAACACAGCCCATCTCCATGATAAAAAAAACAGTTAAGGTGATGTAGGGAAATAACTGCTGAGTGTTCCGAGAGCCATAAAAAGCACAGAAATACAATCTGTAGGTAGAATTTGGAAATATTATTAAATCTGCTAGCAACCGCTGGGACTTCATCATTCTGTAGTCTGTCTTACGACAGGTGTACAGCATGCTCCCAAGTGAGTTCGCCACAGAATGCAATCCCCTGCTTCCTCCTTCAATTTAAGGGGTTAAAATATGTCTCACGTTTTAACTGTAATCTACTAGAATTTCAAATCCGTCAAGAAATTATAAACGTAAGAAACGTAATGACAGTTCAAATGTTGTTTAATAAACCTGTAATATTGGTACCCAGGGTAGGTGTAAAAACGTGAAGAAGAATGCTGCTCCAAGTTTTCCTACACCACTGTTCACTATATCAATGCGAAATATATCGCAATATTAACAACATAAAGATCAAATTACTGCCGTCCTTGAAAAGGCGATAAAAATGGAGTCACATTAAGGTAAGACTTGATAAGGAAGATGTTTTCTTTTCGAAAATAAAATAATCAGAAATTCGTAAGCTAAAACTGCATTATTCTGTGAATAAATCCATCCACTCATCCATCCATCCACTCATCCATCCATCCACTCATCCATCCATCCATCCATCCATCCACTCATCCATCCATCCACTCATCCATCCATCCATCCATCCACTCATCCATCCATCCACTCATCCATCCATCCATCCATCCACTCATCCATCCATCCACTCATCCATCCATCCATCCATCCACTCATCCATCCATCCA